>OJMH01000328.1_pt1 | contig 66425 bp, 86 predicted proteins | sample 1597111 | NCBI WGS metagenome assembly OJMH01 (sample SAMEA2452115, study PRJEB22498) | human gut metagenome | reverse complement strand
AAAAATAGGCCAAGGAAACGCGAATCAGCTATTTTTAGTATAAGGGTAGCCAAACGATAAAAAAGCCTCTGTACGGGCAAAAAATAGGCCAAGGAAACGCGAATCAGCTATTTTTAGTATAAGGGTAGCCAAACGATAAAAAAGCCTCTGTACGGGCAAAAAAAATATGAATTTGATGAAGAGGGTTATATCTATGAATAAATACGAAATGTGCAGGTTTTGTGCCAAACAGGGCTGGGAAGAGGTCCGCAAGGATTTAACAGACGCCGGGGTATTCGATTATAAGGACAAAGAAGAGTTCCTTTGTAATTTTGAAAATGATTTTTATTCACCTTGTTATTCCAGATTTGATAACGGTTTCTATTTTGAAAGCGGCAGCTGCTGTTTTGAAATAGAATGGTTGGATAATAAGGTTACTTTGACGGGAAATGTTGACTATTTTCCGAAAGACAGCCCGGAAATTTACAATTACTGTTTTGAATAAGAGGAGAAAAACAATGCTTAACTTAACGATTAAAAACCCGAGGCAGGGAATATTTACAGGGGGAAGGATAAATGAAATATATACCAGAAAATAACGCTAAGAAAATCCGGGAGGTTTTGGAAACCTGCAAAGATATGGGAGGCGTAATTTTTCAACTGATTGATTCCGATGGCTATTTAGGGACTTATAGGAATGTTGAAAATGTTTTGGAAGAGATGGACGGCGGAGATGATTGCATTACCGTTTGGGTTATGGACAAAGGAGAGGGAGAATTGGGGTATATTAGCTTTCTCCCCAATGAATCCGAGCCCGAAGACGTTATCTTGGATTATTCAAACAACACTTTTATAGGGAGGATTTTAGAATGACAAAATCTATGCTTATAATTTGGAACCTGATAATTGTATATATGTTGTTATATGGGGGATTTTAGAATGACTTACATTGACCAAATAGAAATCGATAGAGATTTCGAAACCGAAATCGTATCCGATTACGAAAAAATTAAGAATATTTTAACCGAAAATGAACATGAATGTATAGAGGAAATTATCCGGGTATTAATTCAAAAAGATTTTACCGTCCAATATCTCGGTTGTGATATTTATTGTATCGGAAATAAAAAGATAAGCATTCTAATGGCTGATAAAAAATTACAGCCTCTTATCGAATTATACACGGGTGAGGGGAATAAAATCGGACAGATTACAGTAATTGATGATAAGGACGAGGAGAAATAAGATGAAAACCAACGGCGAATATAAAGCAGCTATTTATATCCCTTTCTTTCCGGGATTTTATGGTACAGTTTTAGAATCCGATGATGATATAGTTAGCACTATCTTTACAGAGGATATAAAAGAGCGCTTAGAAATCAAAAACCTTAATGATGACAAATTGGAAGATGCTATCGAAAGGGTTTCGGTTTGGGATTATTTCGATAATAAAGAATATGAAAAAGACATCGGAGAGCAGTTCGTTTATTGGTTAAACAATGAGATTTCCGATATTGAAATCTTAAAAGGTTTCGGATTTGAATATGAATCGATTCATAGTCCAAAAGAATATAATTTTACAACAGATAAAATCGAGGGCTACTTAAATATCCCGGCCGGAGGGATTAACCGGACTATAAAAGAAATCGAAACCGATGAAAATTTCGATGACTATTGCAGGGAGAATTTCTCTTCCTATTCTGGTTTTGTTTCCTTTATTCCAAATAATAAAAAAGATTTTTTGGAAACCTTAAAAGAATATGTGAAATGTGATGATGAAGTCAATTTCAGTCGAAATTTCAGTCTTATGGTTAGGTATCTTATTGAAAGGGAATTATCTGAACGTGATATTGAGAATATAACCCAGAATACCTTAGAAAACGTTTGGGAGAGGGATTATTGCGATAGAGACGGTTATGATAATGAATTGATAACGGTTTATAATCACTTATAACATCTGATAGGGAGAAGAAAAATGATGTATGAATTAATACCAACAAACGGAAGAAAAAGTTTTAATAGAAAAGCTTTGGTTTTGGAAGAATCAGACGGTAAGGTTTTGCTTAGTTATACATCCATAGAACAAACCAATTGATTCTAAAACTTTTTCGTGATAGGACATAATAAGACATATAAAGGAGATTTCTTATGGAAGAAAATGAAAGAGTTTTGTCGGGACTGACAGCAGCTTTGAAGTCCGGATATAAATATTTCTATGTTCCGGTTCCAGATGATTTTAACTATAGCATCATATATGCGAGAGTTAAAAATATCGCCAGAGAAATAGGAGTTGAAGTAAAGGTAAGATCGAGAATTATTTTAAATGAGGATAGTAAAACTTACTCTAAAATAGCTATCATTGAAGTATTGGGAATTGATGATAAATATATTAAAAGGGAATTTGATAGACAGGAAAAGAAAAAAGCTGATTTAGAAGAGAGAGTCGGGTTAATTAGAGAACTTAGAGATAAAGGATATAATTATCGGGAAATTGCCAACAAGTTACATTATAAGTCTTCTGCCTCTATTTTGTATATTTTAAGAAAGGCGCTAAAGTATGGCTTATAAAGAAATCGATAAAGAAACCCGGCATGCGATTGAGATGTTAAAGGGTTGCAAACCCGAGACCTTTATCGCCAAACATTTTAATGTATCAGTCCCAACCGTGAGAAAAATCCACGGGAAAGATAAAAATAAAAAGAAAGTTATATTAACTCCGGAGCAGGTCGAAGCTTTGAAAAAGGCCAGAGACCATATCCGGGCATTGAGAAAATACGGAACCGAAAGATATAATGAATTGGCATCCATGCAAGTTTGGGAGACCGAACTCCCGGATGTTAATGTCGTCCTTTTGGAGGGGTATCATCGTTGGAACCTTTATGACCGTAAAGGTGTATTGAGAAACGGTCTTAAATTGACCGATAAATTGAAAGATTGTTCTAATTTCAGAGAAGTAATGGAGGTGTTATGAAAATAGATATGGACTCCCTTAGAAAAGGGGACGTACTAAAATTTGAAAACGGAGAGGAAGCCAAGATTGAAAGCATTGCTTTCCGAATGGACGATAAGAAATATTATATTGACCTTGGGACAAAAGTTGCTTTCCGTTTCGATAGCGAGGGTAAATGCGAATTTCCGGCATATAATATTTCGGAAGCTGTTTTGGTTGAAACCGAAGATGATAAAATAACTTATTACGTTCCCAATATCTTTTGGCAATTAACCCCGGTAGTTTCTATTACCGTGAAAGGAGCCAAGAAACCTCTCAAACAAACGATTGTAAAGTCCATTTTTGAGTTGGACGGAATGGGCCCTTTCTATCATGGAGAGATTATAAAAGCCGAAATCCTGCCTGTAGTTTACGCTGAGCTTCGTAAATGTAAGGGAAGAGATGTCTCTATACTTAAAACAGAAAAAATCTTCTGTAAGGACGAAAAAGAGGCCGTAAAAACGGTCGAGACTTTTAAGGAAAAATATCTGGTAGCCGCAGAGGAGAAATCAAATGATGACACCGGAAGCGAAGTTAAAACAATTTGAGGACGTTTATGGTAAAATCGACTTTTGTAATTTGTTGCAAATACCTGATGATATAAAAAAGATTGCCAAATTGGCTGAGGAAAATAGATTGTTTCAGGTATATGTAAGGAAAGAACATCTGATAATCACTACCGAGTTTCAGACCAGGATAGAGGCTCTTGGATTTTTTGCCTCTTCCAAAGCATACGAAGCTCCGGAAACGATAATGATTCATTTACAGTAGGGAGTAAGGAATGAAAAAATCTTTGAAGGTAAAGGAACTAAAGAAATATTTGGAAACAATGGACGAAGATGCTCAGGTTATTGTCCAGACCAGGTACGGGAAAGTTTCTATCGGATTAATCCGAGAGGGTATCAAGGATGAAAAGGATTATGTAATTCTTGATGTAGTTTATGATAATTAAGGAGATTAAAATGAAAGATGACAGCAATGAAATGTATAAATTATGACGATGTGTTATCATACACTAATCATAATTGAGCCAAACTTTGATGGAGAAAATAATTGAGAAAGTCAACAATCGAAAGAAAAATTCTTGACACCCTAGCAGTTTATCGAAAGTGGCAGAAAGAAAAATTCCCCCTTCAAAAAGAACAAGGATGGTTGTGTAAGGTAAACGAAGAATTTAAAGAATTTTATGCCGAAACCAAGAAAAGAAATAAGGACATTAACCTTATTATGGAGGAAGCTGCGGATTATTTGTTTGTTTTACAGGGTCTCAAGGATTATTCCCCGGATTTGGCCAAACATTTGGAAAGTATTTTCTTTCTGGCTTATTCAAAGCTTCTTTTCAAGGAAGAATTTGTAACCATTATGGAAATGAAATTTACTTATAATCAGACAAGGAATTTTAAATTTGTTCCACTTCCGGAAGGAGACGGAATTTATAAAGGAGACCATCATGGCTAAAATATTTTGGTTAGACCTGGAAACTGGAGGGGTTGATAAAAAGATAAATCCGGTATTGCAAATCTCCGGTCAAATAGAAATTGACGGAGAAGTGAAAGAAAGTTTTAACTATTTTGTTAAACCCTTTGACGGACAGGTAATTGACCCTGAGGCTTTGGCTGTATCCCATATTAATCCAGAGGATTTGGTAACATTTGAGGAACCGAGACAGGTATTGAATGCCGTTAAAAGGCTGATGGATAATTATGTCAGCTTTTGGGATAAGACCGATAAATTTCATTTGCATGGTTATAATTCCAGATTTGATGAGGATTTCTTTCGGGAGTTCTTCAAAAATTGCTCTACAACAGAAAAAGAGTACAAATACGGAAATGGTTTCGGTTCTTATTTTTGGACACCATCTATTGATGTAATGCAAATTGCGGCCAGGGAATTAATGGAAAGGAGGGGAGAGCTTCTTCTCACTAACTTTAAGCTTAAAACAGTCTGCGAAGCTTTTGGTATCGGAGAGGATTTTAACTGGCATGATGCTTCGGTAGATATTGAAGCAACCAAACAATTATATAAAATTTTAACGGCGGGAGAAAAGAATGGGAGAAGTGATTGATTTTTATAAGTCTCTTGACATTATCAAAAATAAATGTAAAATGAGGACAATATCGGACATTATAAGACAAAAAGAAATTTCTGTTGAGGCTGAAAACAAATTAAAAAACCAGTTAGTGTCTGATGCCAATAAATTTTGTTTGATGCTAGGGATATGTAATGGAAAAAATACCAATTAGCTATTGGGGAGTACACGAATTAGAAGGGGTTAAATTCTATCTTGAACCAGGAACGGTAGATGATGATTTTTGCCCCTTCCATCCGGTACGAAACATAGTTGAGTGTCCCCATAGAGGACTGTCTGAAAAGACTACCAGAAATTGGTATAAAGCGGCCTACATTCGTTCTGATACGATGAAAGCCGACAAATGTTTGGAAATGGTCCCGGAAGGATTAATTTTAGATGATAAAACGTTTACATTTTTTCATGCAAAATTAATGCCGGGGCGGAGCTTTCTTTTGAAAGCATTAAGAATGACAAATGCACTTCCCGTTTTTATTTACGGGATAGATATGGGAACTGATATGGATAAGTTGCTGCCTTTTACACAGCTTCAATATCCAAGACCCATTTATTTTTGCGGAGACCCATATGTTCCGGTTCCTCCGTACATTAAAATAATTTAAGAGGGAGAAAATCAATGGATAACGTAGCTTTATTGAATACTTATATGCAGCTCAAAAGAGAAGAGCTTGCGGCCAAAGAAAAAAGACTTGAAATCGAGCAGGAATTGCTGGAACTTTATGGAGATAATGTAGCTGAGGACAGAGTATCGGCAACCATTACCGAAGGAAATTTCCAGATTAAAATTAAAAGAAACATCAAATATACCTGTAATGAGAAAGGCTGGGAGTTTATTGAATCTCTTCCGGCTGACCTCCGTCCGGTAAAAATTGAATTAGACCAGACAAAGGCTAAGAAAATGCAATGTATGGCCCAATATCTGGAACAGCACGAAACAAAACCGACTTTTGAAGTTGTAATCAAATAAGGAGATAAAGATGTCTTATTCAGTAGAAGATGTAAGAGAAATAATATCTAAAATGGATATTGTTGAATCAACCGAAACACCAGGTTTATTGAAGCAAGCCAGAGAAGATATTTATATTGGTAATTTTGGTGATGATGAATTTACAAAACATTTTGTTGCCAATCTTCCAAACTTCTATCTTTATCTTAAAAAAATTGTAAATGGAAAATCGGAAGATGTTCTCGAAGATGCGAAAGAGTTTCTTAATCATTTTGAAAATATGGCTAAGGAGCAGCTTTCTACTTCGGATTTTGTAAACCTTTTGAAAAAAGAATAATATCAAAACAGGCGGCGGTAAAATGTTAGAGAATTTTAGTTTAAGACCATATCAATCAGCCCAGTTGGGTTTTCATATTCAGCAGGTAAGAAGCCTTAATCTGTCCTCTCCAGGCACGGGAAAAACTCCCACCGCCTGCTTGTTTATCAATTATCTGGTAAGAAATGAGGGAGCTAAGGTAGCCTTTGTTATGCCTAAATCCCTTCTTAAGAAAAACTACAGTGAACTTTTTAACTTCGCTGATTTCAAAGAAGAAGAGGTTGCGATTGTGACTGGAACTCCACAAAAAAGACAGAAAATATACAAGGACCCTAATGTCAAAGTATTTTTAATGGGATTTGACATGTTTTCTAAAGAATGGGGGAAGCTTCCATATGAAACTAATGGCCTGGTTGTCGATGAATTTCATATGGGATATAAGACGGATAGTTCGGCCAGAACTCAATCCTTTTATAAGTCGATGAAAGTTATTAAATGGTTTCTGGGGATGACCGGAACTCTTATCGATGGAAGATTGGATTCAGCCTATCCGGCCATTCGGGTTATTAATCCAAATTATTATATGAGTTATAATTCCTTTAAGGCTATGCACGCTTTGTATGGTTGGGACGGTCAATTAATCGGATGGAGAAATCACGACCGTTTAGCCAGAATTTTAAGTAAGCATGCTGTAGCCATTAAATTTGAGGAAGCGTATAAGAACTCGCCCAAGCCGATTATTATATCTCAAGAGTGTGAAATTATGAATCAGGAACAGAAAAAAGCTTACAAAGAAATGGAAGAAATGGCCCTGGTTGAATTGGAAGACGGTTATTTGGAAGCTCACGGTTCCGGAGGTGTAAAGCAATTAAGATGCCGGCAGATTTTGGAAGCTCCGGAAAGTGTACTTCCCGGCTTCAAGGGAGAGCTCGGAAAAGATGAAGCGTTAAAGATTCATCTTGAAGATGCCAAGAACAGCGGAAAACCTCTTTTAATCTTTTCGGTATTTCGAGCCGAGCAAGACCGGCTAAAGAAGCTCTGCGAAGAATACGGATTTAAAACGGAGCTGATGAATGGAGATACTTCGGATAAAAACCGAGCAAGAATTGACAGCGAATTTAGAGAAGGAAAGATTGATATTGTAATCGGTTCTCCGGAAGTTATGTCTGTTGGCTTTAACTGGCAGCATGTTGATACGGTTATCTTTGTCAGCATGGATTATAAAGATAGTAATTTCAAACAAGCTATGCAGAGAGCCGACAGAGGAACGAGAAAATATCCTTTGAGAGTAATCCGTCTTTATTATGGCGTAGCGGTTGAACACCGTCTATGGCAAATTATCAAACGTAAACAAGAAGATGTTAAGAAAGTGGGGTGGTAAAATGTCTTTAAAGAAAGAATGGAAGAATAAAACTCTCGATACAAGTAAAATGTATTGGGTTTTATTTAAGGATTGTAAATCTCCGGAGGTTAGAAAACTAAATGAAGATTGTCAGTTTATCGATAAATATGGTTTTCCTATTAGTCCAGTAAGGATTATAGACGTTTTGGATGTTTGTGATTATGACGAACTGCAACGGTTTAAAAAAGGCTGGGAGCTATATTCTCACGAAACCGTAATTACAAAACAACTCCGGAAGTTGCTTAAAGAGTGCATTTTTTCTTTTGAATATCATGCCGGAATGTGTCCCCAATATCAAAAGGTAAAAGACCTTTTAACTAAAATAGACGAGGCATTGAAATGAAAAACATATTACGAGCCTTTGCTCCTCTAATGGCTGTCACTGCCGCTTATGATGACCTGTATGAGGGTAATTTATCACCCAAGGTAATTGATACTCCACAAAGTGAAGAAAGTATTGCAGCGTACAAAAAAGCTGCTGAGGAAAAGAGAAAACGTAGAGCAGAAAAAAGGAAGGAAAAAAGCAATGAAAAGAGTAATGAATTTAACAGATGATTGGAAACATGGAACACTCCTTCCAGGTTACTATTGGGTTAGGGATAAAGATGGAAAGGTTAGAATTAGTAGATTAACCAGATGGGTTAGTTCTCGTAACGAATTTCTCGAATTGCAGTTTGAGGGAGAGGAATATATTGAAGAAGTTTTATTATCTTGTGACTATGACAAGATTGATTATATGAAAGAGACCATAAGTTTTCTTAAAAGAAGAATCTTAGAAGTAAAGGAGGAGAATAAACAACTCAAGCAGCTGCTGGAAAAATGTAGACAATATGTTGACAAATATTTTGAGGAACAAACCATAGCAGAAAATTATGACAAATTAAGATGGCAAGAACCTTTGCAAATTTTAGAAGAACTTGATGAGGCGCTGAAATGACTTTTACTATTCCAGTTTGGGTGATGTGGGCAATCGGTTTTATTGTCGGCATCCCGGCTCTAGTTTTTATCCTGTTTTGTGCTTGGTTTGGATATGCCTTTTTAAAAGGTGTTATTGAAAATGGAGGATTTTATAAATGAATGCAGAGAAAATAGAAGTCGGCGATGTATGGAAAAATAAATATGATGGTTCTTTATGTCATATTATTTCTGTTAAAAAGGATGAGGTTACCTATTTTTGTAAAAAAGATAGGCTCAATTATGATTAGTGTATGATAATAAAATAATTTGACATAATAACAACTTTATGCTATAAAATAAATTATAAGGTAATTTTTAATTTATTTAATATGTAGATATATGAAGAAACATTTTGCACATAAGATTAGATTATACCCAACTAAAGAACAATCAATTTTAATTAATAAAGGAATTGGCTGCAATCGATTGATGTATAATTTAATGTTAAGTGAAAGAAAAGAAGTCTATGAACTAAATAATAAAAATAAAGACCTAGTCTATAATTGGAAATATAAAACAATTAAAGAAATTAAAAAAGAATATCCATTCATGGATGAAGTTGATAGTCAACTATTTAATTGGACTGATATCAATTTAAAAAATGCTTATAGTAATTTCTTTAAATCATTATCTGGTAAAAGAAAAGGTGGGTCGGTAGGATTTCCTCAGTTTAAAAAGAAAAAAGAGTATGGAAATTATACAACAAGCAATATTAATAATACTATACGGTATATTGATGATACGCACATTAAATTACCTAAGCTTGGTTCTGTAAAGTTTAAGAATAAAAGAGATTTAGATGGAATAATTAAACAAGTAACTATATCTAAAACACCTACTGGTAAATATTACTGCTCAATCTTATTAGAGCAAGATGTTGAAGAACCAATTAAAATTGAATTAAATAATAATTCTAAAATAATTGGTTTAGATATGTCTTTAAGTAATTTCTTTATTGATTCAAATGGAAATTCTCCTCACTATACAAAAAAATATAAAAAATATGAAAAAAAGTTAAAAAGACTAAAACATATATTATCAAGAAAAAAGAAAGATTCAAATAGAAGAAAGAAGTTGAGAAAATCAATCAACAGAATAAATGAGAAAATACATAATCAAAGAACTGATTTTATACATAAATTATCAACATCTCTTATTAGAGAAAATGATGTTATAGTGGTTGAAAGTTTAAACCTTAAAGCAATGTCTCAATGTTTAAAGTTAGGCAAATCAGTTATGGATTTGGGTTATTCTCAATTTATAAATCAATTACAATATAAAAGTGATTGGTATGGAAAACACTTGGTACAAGCAGATAAGTGGTTTGCTAGTAGTAAAATATGTCATAATTGTGGTTTTAAATACACAGACCTAACACTTAAAGACAGAAAATGGGTTTGTCCTAATTGTGGAACTACAATAGATAGAGATGAGAATGCTGCACTCAATTTAAAGCAGTTGGGCATAGGCTATGTCCATAAATGTATATAGAGCCAGTCAGTTATGACAGCAATGAAATATATAAATTATGACGATGTGTTATCATACATTAATCATAATTGAGCCAAAATATGATTGACAATAATCAAGATAAGATATAATGTCTTCTTATGACAATAAGAGTCTTATATTGTCATTTACCGAAACTTAATAAAAGAAAGGAATTTTTTATGTCAGAAGTCAATATTAACGATGTCATCTCTCAAGCTCTTGCCAACGGTGAAACAAACTGTCCGGAAGGAGTTAATCCTGCTCAATGGGAAATGGCTAAGGCTGTTTACTTTAACCAGATTGGTATGTCTGCCCAGGCCGCCTCTGTAGCCGCCCCGGTAGCATCCGTTCCAGTAGCATCCGTTCCAGTAGCATCCGTTCCCGCTACCTTAGGAAACGCTGCTGCTCCTGCTGCATATACCCCGCAAAGTTCTGCTTTCGACCTCGATGCTCCGACCTCTTCTGGTCTGTCTGGTGTAGAAGGTTATTTGAAATGTAAGCACAGTCAAACAATCGTAGACGATAAGATTGTAACCAATAACTCTTTCATTGCTGAAATTGTTATGGCTAACGTAACCAAAAAGTTATCTATTCGCGGAGGTTCTGCCGGTAACATTAAATATTTCTCAACAACCGACGGCATTATGGCTAACGATGGTACTCCTTGGATGACAGCTATCCAGAACATTCAAAGAATCCAAGCCGATGCCCGTCCTTATACAAGTTACGACATTCCGCTGAAACTGTGTGAAGACTTGGTTAATGTCAGCGTAGTTAATGGTCAGGCTGCAACCTCAGTAGTAGCTCCGGCAGGGACTGTATTGGGACATACTACGGCTATCACCGGAAGAGCCGGTTTTGAGTCTTTAATCAATGACCTGAAACGTGATGGAAAAGTACCGAGTAACGAAATTGTTTATGTCCGCGTTGTCCGTCAAGACAGAAACAAAGGAAGCTTTGCTTGGGCTACTTTTAATTTTGAATTGTTGGATGAGAACGAAGCTGCTACTTATGCGGCTAAGATGTCTGCTTAACAGTCAATTTAATTCCCACCCAGTTAGGGCTCTGGTAAAAAGCCCATCTCCCCAACCCGAGAACAATTATCTCGGGTTCCCCCTTTCAGGAGAAACGCATATGGTTTTAATTTATGATGTTAATAACTGGATAAGAGTTAAACTGTCAACCGACGGAGACCAGTTAACCATTAACAATTTCTGGTCTGAGGTTTTATACAACTCTTCTAAAGGAGAGGTTCAAATTTTTGTCTCTGATGGTTTTAATTCGAGAAAAAAGAGAAAAGAAATCTATCCAGAGTATAAAGCAAAAAGAAAGCCTGCCGATGCCTCTATTTATGATGGTATCAATTTCTTTAAGAACCTTTTGCGTCATGCTCCAAAAAATGTTTTTTATGTAGAAGTCCCGGAAATGGAAGCAGATGATATTATAGCTCATCTGGTAAGATACCGAAATGATTACTATATCGGAAAAGATATTCATATTATCTCAACCGATAAAGATTTAACCCAGCTTTTAGTTTATCCCGGAGTAACTACTCTGGCTACTCCTCCGGTAGAACCTAGATTTGTTAGGCTTTATAAAACTTTAGTTGGGGATAATTCAGACAATATTCCGGGAGTGCCGGGAATAGGGAAGTCTTCTTGGGAGAATATCCCGGAAGAAGTAAAAAAAGAACTTAATATGATGTTGGCCTCCGGCGGGATGTTGACCGAACATTTGGCAGATGAATTAGAAAAATGTTTCAAGCCAAAGCAACTGGAAAATTTTTATGAAGCTTATTATAATGGTAGTCTGCACATGTTCTTTAAGATTGTAGATTTTATAGATTATCCATTTAATCCGTCAATATTGAAGACAGGAGACGGAGACTTAAACTTTGTTAACAAGCAACTGAATGAGTTATTTATATTATGAGAAACAATGCTTGGCTTAGTTCTGGAGGAGATGAAGCGAGTGATGAAGTAATCACTCCCAGATACGTTGTGGAACCTATTGTCAAATATCTTAAGGCTAAAAATTTTAAGGTTGTTTGGTGTCCGTTTGATACGGTAGTGTCCCAATATGTTCGCGTTCTTTATAAGGAAGGGTTTGATGTCAGGTTTGGACACCGAGACATAGGGCTTGACTTTTTCAAATATGAATGTCCGGAAGCAGATGTCATTGTTTCAAATCCGCCGTTCAGTTGTTATAGCGATGATACAGAGGTATTTACTAAAAGAGGATGGATTAGATTTCCGAATATATTACCAACTGATGAGATTTTATCCGTAAACAATAAAAAAGAAATTAGTTGGGATAAAATTTCGAGAGTTATAAAAAAAGAGGTTAATGAGGATTTATATCATTTTAAAAATAAAAACATGGATTTATTAGTTACCTCTGACCACAGGATGTTTGCCTACAATAAATATTCTAATGAGTTATGTATTGGTAAAGATGGGGATTTATTAAGAGCTTCCGAAATTGGAAGTAAACACTATTTTCCTAAAAATGGATATACTTGGAAAGGAGAGATTAACAACGATTATTTAGTTCTCCCACATACAAAAAATCCCCCTAGGAGTAAAGTTAGCTTTTATCCTGAACTAAAGATACCTCTAATTGATTGGCTTCCTTTTTTCGGATTATGGTTGGCTGATGGATTCGTTTCTATATATAAAGGAACCGGACATGGATATACTGTGGGGATAAAACAAGGAGAATCTAGATGGAGAGAGGTAGAGAATATCTTAAATAAGTTACCTTTTAAATATTCTAAATATATAAATAAAATATACCCCAGCGATAGGGAAAGAAAAGCTGACTATGCTATATATCAAAAACAATTATGGGATTATATGAACCAATTTGGTAAATCTCAAAATAAATTTATTCCTTCTTGGATAAAAAATCTTCCTGTGAGGTATTTAAAGCTTCTTATTTATGGCTATACTTTAGGAGATAGTTTTAGACATAAAGGAATAAATTCAATAACTACTTCTATTCATTATGGGTCAGTTTCTAAACAGTTGCTAGAAGATATTCAAGAGATATTATTAAAATTAGGAAATATAACTAATATTTCTCACCAGATTTTAAATAATGGTAATGATTATTATCGCTTAATCTTGAATAAAGATAGTTGCAGTAACAGAGCTATGTATATACGTAAAAATCCTCAAAATAAGGAACCCTATAATGGGTTAGTATATTGTTTAACTCTAAAAGAGAATAGTATTTTTTTAGTGAGAAGAAACAATAAAATAATATTTTGCGGTAATTGTAAAGACCAAGTATTGGAAAGACTTTATAAATTAGATAAACCCTTTATGGTTTTATTTCCTGTTCAAGCATTACAGGGAAAGAAAAGAACCAAGTTGTTTATGAAATATGGGTTGGAGTATCTTGGATTTGATTCCCGTCCTTGTTTTTATACCAAAAATGACTTATCGTCTATAAAAACGGGAAATCATTTTGCCAGCGGATATTATTGCCGGAATGTTCTTCCGGAGAAATTAATTTTTGAAGAATTAAAATTAATACAGGAGCCTTTTATATGACAAAATTCAACTGTGGTCTATTTGATACGGTAGGAAATTGGCAGCATGGAGAAATAATTGAGGGAACTTATCGAACCAGAGATGCCGCTTCAAAATATCTCGGAACAAATCGAGATAAGATTATTGACCAAAGATACCTTTGTGTGGTTACGGATAATAAAAATTCAATCGCAGTTTATTTGGTAACCCCTAAGAATATCTTTAATCAAAAAAGTTTGATTGAAGTTAAACTTGCCGAGGGATTAAGGGGAGATTTAGTAAATGTACTTGTTGATAGCACCCTACACGCACCAAAGCTCCCTGGTTAAAAAGGCCAGAGCCCGAGCCACTTTAGATGTAGCCAACAACCTTGGTGCAGAGGTTGTGGCTCCCTCTCTCTATGCCCATCTAATTGGTGAAACCGGAGAGACTTTTAATCTTCATGCGTTAACTTTTTCTCTGCTTAGAAATGTTAACGGAGTTATTGCTTATAAGCTTCCCGGCTATCAGATTGACGAGGAATTTAAGAAAACCATAGAGGCTGCCGTAGCTCTTGACATACCCGTACAGATGATGGACCCTTATCCGTTCCATTTACAGGGAAATTATGCAGACGTTTGGCAGTCTCTTTAACGAAGGAAAATAATCAATGCAGCAACCACAACCAGTACCGTCTTTATTAGTCGATGCCAGAAATTATCATACGATATTCCCGGCTTTAATTGAGAAAATAAAAAACGCTCCCTATTGCGGGATTGATATTGAAACTCATAATGGAAAGGCCCACGATGGCATTAAACTTTACAATAAGCAGAAGGGTAAAAATGCGTTTGATATACGGCGCACTGTTATCACTGGAATTTCTTTTTACCCCAAAGGGGATACTTGTGCTTACTATGTTAATCTTAATCAGCTTGATAAAGATAACAGACTTCCTATTGAAGCCGTAAAACAACTTCTTGTATCTAAGTTATGGATTATTCATAATGCTAAGTTCGAATTAACGATGTTGATGGCCGTTTATGGTATTGACCTCTCCTCTTATATTTGCACTTATCAATTAGCGGTTTCAGCATTTGGGCCGGACAATTACGATATTGGAAAATTCTGTGCCACTCCTTTGGGAGAAATCGGGAAACTTTTACCGGAAATTTCCCGAACCTTTGAAAATTATGATATTAATAAACAACCCACACCGGCGCAGGCAGAATTGATAGGAAAAGTTTGTGGAAAATCTTCGGATGCCGCTCACTCCTATAATGGTTGGGTAAAAGAGATTGCCTATGGTTATGGTTTGAAAAAGCTTGTTAAAAGCCTGTTTAATTATGATATGGAACACTATGATGAATGTTTAATGTCCTCAAACTATGCCAAACAGCGTGATTTTATTATGAAGAGTAAAGACCCCCAAATCAAAACTCTTCAACCATACTTTGAGGAAGAACCACACATGGGCCATTTAACTGGAGAAGAAGTTGTTTCTTATGGTGCCGATGACAGCTATTGGTGTGTTCAAGTTTATGAGTGGTTACTTGAGTTTATTTTGGCTAACTCTCCGGAAGTTATTCCTACTTTCCTTAATCAGGAAAATCCTATGGCTAAAATCTTCTCTAAGATTACTCTTGGAGGATTGAGAATTAATGAGGAAAACGTATATAAAAAGAGGGATGAGGAACGGGTTAATCTTGCCCATACTCTGAGAGATATAAAAAAGCATATAAGGGAGCTTCTTCCATTCAAGTGTAACGAATATCCTGAAACTTTAATGAAGTCAGAAACCTGGTATAGTAAAGACCCTGAAAAATACCGGCAGAAGATTAGAGAATTTGCTTATTCTCCGGACTTTGATGATTCTCCGGAAGGGATAAAAAACCAAATTTATCAAGTGAACGGAGGAGCGGCTAACTCTTATGGAGAAGATAACAAGACCGGCATAATCAACTTGTCCCATTATATGCCACAAAGGGTTCTTTTTTATGACCTGATGGGTTTTAAGGGTATTCGGAGTAAAGGAAAGTTACAGTCGGATAAGAATGCCAGAGGTAAAATGATTGAAGAGTGTGAAAAAGATTCTCCCCAACATCTTATCTTAGAATGCTTAAATAAGATTTCTCAGGTTGACCAGGTTTGTAAACTTTACCTTAACCCTTACTTACTCTTGATTGACCCCGAGACCAAAAGGGTTTATCCGGACATCGGTTCCGACCTTGCTACCCGTCGTATGTCAATGTCTAACCCGAACGGTCAACAGCTGGCTAAAGGAGGAGACTCTTCTTATATTCGAGGGTTCTATCTTCCTGACAGAGATGACCATGTTATTATGTCCTCCGACTGGTCAAATATGGAGTTGGTAATCCCGGCGGAACTCTCCGGAGACCCGGAGTTCTTAAAATGTTTCGGACAGATACCTTATGAAGACTTACATGCCATCGCCGCGGCAGCGATGTTAGAGCTTACTGATGAAGAGTTTGCCTCATTAAAGGACCTTCCGGAAGATATTGATAACATCCGAGGAATCCATTTTAAGAACGAAAGAGGTGAAACATTGAAACCAAAAGACTTCTGGAAATGGGCAAGAAAGAACCTCGGGAAAGGCGCTAACTTCTCTTATGCTTTCTCCGGAGCCCTGTCTAATCTTCAAGAAAAACTGGGTTGGAGTGATGAATATCATTGGGCCAAAGTAGAAGCTTACCGGAACCGTTTTAACGTGTTTGAGGAATGGAGATTGGGTATCATTGCCGATGCCAAAGCCCAAGGCTTTGTCCAGCTCCCTGATGGTCATAAAAGATACCGGTTTGAGGCTACCCAGATGTGGCGGCAGATAATGACAGATAAGTTTTTAGCAACTTATGATTCACCCGGTGTTAGAAATTTCTTACAAAAATTCCTGAAATTAACGCAAACCAGGGCAAATAACCAGGCAGTTAACGCTTTGGTGCAAGGTACCGCGGCGGCGCTGACCAAGAGAAGTATGATAAGGTTATCAGAAGAAATTACTAAACGGGGATGGGATGACGGAAGAGTTAGAATTATGATGCCTATCCATGATGAAATTGTGGCTTCTGTACATAAAGACCTTGTTCTTGAATATCGTAAATTGATTAGACAGGTTATGTGTGAACAACCGTGGCTTTTCCACAAAGTTATTCTTAACTGTTCGGTCAGTATGGGAAAAACTTTCGAACCCTTTAATCTTGAGAAAGCCCCTCTTGGTCAAATTGAGTTGGACGAGGCTCCTCATGTTGACTTTATCGACCAGAAGTTTTGGGGTAAATCAATGGATGATGAGGCTGTCAAAAGATGCCTTGACTATCTTTTTGAATAAACATAATATGGAAGTAGTTTTTAATTATGTGTCGGGATAAAAACTCATGCAAACTCTACTTCCTTCTGGCCCTGTTAAATCACAGTACACCGGAGACGGTACTAAAACCGTATTCGAGTTTAATGTAGATATTACGGACAATTCTGTTATCCGAGTCTATTTGAACAACGTCGAAAGTTCTTCCGGATGGACATATAGTGAAGAAGGAAAGTCTGTTACTTTCACCACCGCCCCTGCTGCCGGGACCAGTATCGTTATAATGCGATACGCCCCGGCAGCTTATACTGAAAGCATTACCGACAAAGGTATAATTTCCCCGGAAACTTTAGACAATATGGCTGTCGAGCTGACGGCTCAGATTCAGACTCTGGAAGAGAAACTGTCTCGGGCTCCGGTATTTCCTATCGATACCGACAGAACCGGAGAAGAGATATATAATGACTTCAAACAAATGGAAAGTTCCACGGTTTCTGCTGCGGCAGAAAGCACCGCTGCGGTACAAGATGTTAAGGAATTAAGGGATGAGTCTTTTAATAGTCTTAATACCGCTGTTGAAACCGCCAAACAAACTATCGGAAGTTATACAGACAACATGGTCGGCACCGTTGAAGACGCTACTGCCGGCTATATTAACCAAGCCAAAACCTGGGCTACCGGAGAGATTGATGAGGTAGCCGAACTCCAGCCGGGAGAACGGTCATCTCGAGGTTATGCTGATGTTTCTGCGGCTTATGCCAGTACTCCGGAAGATGTTCCGATTGAGGACAGTGATATATTGGCCTTGGAAATATTTAAAGGAGATAAGGGCGACCCAGGAAATGATGGCCTCCCCGGAGGAGGCTGGGAACTTTTTGACCATAAGTCTTCCGACCATCTCATTAACAACTATGGCTGGGTTCGTTCTAATCTTCAATGGTGTTATGGCTCTATGTATCAGAGCGGTTATAATCACCTTATAGAGACCTCTGATGCGATTGCTTATACTAAAAAATATTATCAAGTTAATAACGGGTCTGTTAAGTATTTAATTAATTATACTAAGACCCAGTTACAGGCTTTAGTAGATGATATAAGAGTATCTGAAAAAGAGAAAGTAGTTGCCTTATATACTTATCAGGATAACTCGGGCCCTCTTCCGGTAGTTTATCAATATAATAAAGCAAGAGATATTCTTAATGATGCCAATTTTACATGGCCTAACGGAAGTACGGAAACTTTTACCAGAAGTACAAAATATTCCGAAATAAGCTATCTGGACCGGTACAAGGACGGGTATAATTTTACCAACCAAAAGGCTATGATAAAAAGAGATGGTTGGGCAAGATTTGGTACTACCAGTATCATAACCTTACCGATAGGGGTACCACAAGCAATCGGTACTAATGATAACTGGACTTTCTTTACCCATTTCAAAACCGGGTCTGATATTAGTGCCAGACAGGTTATCTTAAATATGCAATATAACGGAACCGCAGGTTATGGGCTTATTTTAGATATTTATTCCTCAAAAATTAACATATATGTTTCAAGCAACGGAACTTCATGGGATGTTATCAGTGACGTATCCGGTACCACTACTTTAACAATTAATACTGAATATTACCTGAAATTAGAAAGATATTATGTAGCCAGCGATAATGCCGGCTATCGGGTTTACTTGTCTCGGGACGGGGTTACTTGGTCTACTGAGATAAATCAAGTAAAAGATGCCGGTATCTTGGCCGGTAATAAGCCCGGTACCGTTGTTATTGGTAACAAGACCTCAGATATGGATAGATATTTCAGAGGATATATTGATTTAAGCGAGAGCAGGTTTGAACATAAACTTCCCCAATATAACTGGGAACCCTACCATTGGGTAGATGTTAATTACTACCAAAACTCTGAGGGAAGAAAAATTTGTTTATCCGGACAAGAGGATAATCTTCGTAAAGTTATTCAATTAAGCGGACAGGCATGGTATTACATTCTCGACCGAAGTAATGAAAGATTTAAACTTCCTTATTCCGAAAACTTCGAACGGTTTGGTACTAAGAACATCGGAAATTACCAAGAAGATATGTCTCAGGATTTTGCTGTATTTTGTGAAGGTGTAGAACGTACTCATGATAAATACCCTGATATAGTGAATCTTTCCGGAAATATTATTTTCCCGGAAAAGAATTATGCCGGTATAGATGAATTTTCTCCTTATTCCAGTAATGAGACTACCACTTGGGACCGTTTAGAAGGCAGGATGTCTAATAAATATAATGCCGGAGACCAAGTATCTCCTCGAGCAACTCTATTTTATCTCTACTTCTATCTTGGAGAAGTTGCTGCTTCTTCGGCCAGCGTTGACTTGAACGGATTAAGTGAAACGATTGTTGATAAAATGGATAATGATTTTGGGAACGCAACCATAGGGTTCGACCCGGTAATTGATTATTATCCTAAAACAGATGCCGAGAAAACAGCTGAAGCCAATGCCAGAACTTACAGATGGTGGAGAAAATACAGGAGTGGTTGGATTGAGCAAGGAGGTATAGCTACTTTAGATAATACCTCTGCCGGAACTGAATTAGCTAATGCAAGAAGGACAAATTATCTATTAAAATTTTCTGATGACAGTTATTATCTAAATTCTTCTATAGAAAACAGTAGATATGCTAAGAGTTTTTATTTAAGAGACAGTATGACCTTTTCAAAAGATGTTTCAGGGTTTAATGCTACTCTTGATACTAATATTCCTAAAAGGTCATGGGAAGCAAAAGGATGGGGAGCTGATGAATAATGACAGAAGAAATTAGATATAGTGCACTTCACTATGCTGCGAAATCAAAAAGTTCCGCAGATGCCGCAGCCGCGTCGGCATCTCATTGCGACCAGGTTGCCGCTGACTTCGATGTTAATGCGGCTCAAAAAACTTCGGATTTTGATGCGAACGCGGCTGCCAAGACAACAACTTTTAACAATAATGCACAAACTAAGACAAATGAGTATAGTGCTAACCACAATGATAAGTTAGCCATTATTCAAGGTAAAGTGACCGAGTCCCAAACTTGGGCAACCCGTTCCGAAAATGCTGCCCATACCACTTTAAGAGATGTTGTTCCTCTTGGAAGCCTCACCACGGACAGTACCACTACTTTGGCTGAAAATAATGTGTATTCTGCTACTATCCCCACCGCGGGGAATTATAGCTTTGCTCCCAGCATTACCAATACTTCTCCGGCCTATCACGTTCAGATAAAATTATTCCTGACAGTTGTCCCGTCAGCGCCGATTATCTCTTGGGGATGTGACAAGTTTTTTAATGGAGCAGAACCCGACATTGAGGCCGGTAACTATGTTATTTACTGGGATTACGATAATCTTACCCAGCAATGGGTTTGTGGCGGTATGCCCTATTCTGTAGCCGATTAGGAGAAAGAAAGTGGCTGATGAAAAACTTATACGATACAGTCATGACCTTTTAGGGGGGAAAGTTCCGTTCGAGCCGGTTACTTTTAGTGCAAAAAGTTCCTATCAAACATGGGAGGTCCCTCCCGGACATAACAGAATAAGAGTTAAATTGGCCGGAGCTAAAGGATATGAAGAACAAGGAGGCAATGGCGGAACGGTTGAATGTGTTCTGAAAGTAAAATCAAAACAAATACTTTATATCTGGGCTGGCCCGAGACCAACATCTCAAACTACTGCCTCGGATAATTCCTCCCATATTAGTACCTCAAGCAGTTATTCCAAAAGTACTGTCTTAGTTGTTGCTGGCGGAGGAGGCTCGAGAGGAACAGGTAATAACGCCACTCAAGGAGGCGCTGGCGGAGGTACTAGCGGCGCTGCGGGTAATGATACGGGTTGCTCTGGAGGAGGAAAGGGAGGAACACAAACAGCTGGCGGGGCTGGCGGTGTTTATATACCTTGGACTTCTCAACAAGTTACCGGAGGGTCTGCCGGAGCCTTTGGAAAAGGAGGAAACGCCGGAGTTAATGGCGGTGCCGGAGGTGCCGGCGGAGCTGGTTATTATGGCGGCGGAGGAGGAGCCGGAGGTTTTACTAAAAAGGCAGGTAACTATGGCGGAGGCGGAGGCGGAGGCTCATCTTTTGCCGATTCTGTACTTTGTAGCGAAGTAAAACATACTCAAGGGAATCGTTCTATTTCAGGATATGTAAAAATTTCGATGTATTAGGAGAAAATGATGACCGAAGAAGAAATTCTCGATAAAGCGAAGGGGGGGGGTGACTGGGACGAACCTCTAATTTATTATAGTTATGAATTATTAGCAGGCAGTTATAGTACTGACCCCATCACTTTCCGACCGGCAAGCAACAATGTTCCGGTATTATTTAAAGTTCCGGGAGCATGCAAATATCTAAAGGTAGATTGTGTAGGCGCTACTGGAGGAGGAAATAGCGGCGGCGCTGGCGGACGAGTACAGTGTATATTAGATGTAAGAGAGAATAAAAGATTATATATCTTTGCCGGGAAATATCATGGAACTTCTTATGATTCCAGGGTCTATGATGCTTCCCATATCAGTACATCTTACAGCTATAATGAAGGAAACACATCGGCTCTTAACCAGAGATTAGTGGTAGCCGGAGCGGGAGGAAATCGTTATCAAGGTTATGGTGCCGGTGCCGGAGGAGGTCTGACCGGTGGTACCGCAGCCGGAGATATTATCCATCCCGGTTATGGTGGAACACAAACAGCTGGCGGAGCCCCCTCACATAATATTCGAGGGAAAGTTCAAGGCACGCCTCATTTCGGAAATGCCGGAGTATTTGGATATGGCGGCTCGGGACCTTATCCGGGCGGTGCTGGCTGGTATGGCGGAGGTTCGGGAGGTACTTGTTATGTGTCTAAAGCTGGTACACAATGGGCCGGCGCTGGCGGAGGTTCCTCTTATACAAAATCAAGCTTATGTAGGGGGGTAGTCCATACACAAGGATATAATAGTAAAGGTAACGGATGGGTTACGATACAATGTTTGAGGGGGGGGGTAACTATTCCTAATTTCGAGGTTGTTGGTTCTCCGACGATTGATGAAAATTATAATGTTAGTGGTTTTAGTTTAAATGATTATGTAAAAATAGGCCTAAATAAATCTGTAACTACTAAGAATCTTGAAATACAACTTAAGGTAACTACACCTAAAACATGGACTATATCTGGTTATGAAGATTTTATAACATATGCTGAAGATTCTTGTAAAAAAGGTTTAATGGATATAGATATTTATTCAGCGAATAACCCCTATGTTTCAGCAGGTTTTCATACAGATACATATGATTTTTCTGTTAAGGTATTAAAAGCAATAGAATTAAATAAAACTTATTGGTTTAAAATTACATATGATGGAAAAATCTTTAGAGGATATAATTCTTTAGATGGTAAAAATTGGAATTTATATGAGGAAAAAATTTATAGTGAAAACGAAGAAAAGGATATATCTATCGAAAAACAAACTTATTATGTAGGACTTTGGAATCCAGATAAAAGCACTGATACAAGTGTTTTCCCTGGAACAATACATTTATCAGAATCTTATATTAAAGCAAATGGAGAAATTTTATGGGCGAGTACAACAAAGACATAGAAGTAGATTATGTAAAACTTGAAAATGGGATGCTTCAATATGCTCCGATAAACGGATATGGTTATTCTAATTTTAACCAGTCAGTAGAACTTATGGAAAAGTATGGGTATAAACCTTTTTATCCTACGGAAAAGCCTGAGGGAGGTTATGGTACTTATAACTACCATTATGAGGATAAAGGAGACCGAATCGAACAAATTTGGACTTTTACTCCCTATACCAAAGAAGATGTTAGACAGTTTCGTAGTGAAGACTATAAAAATATGACCGATGACCTTTGCTCGGAATATACCAGAAAGAGCATCCTCGGGACATTAACAGAGGAAAGAAAGCTTGAAATCGAGGAACAACTTGATATGATAAGTAAGTATATTAACGAACGTTACCCTTATCCGGAGGAGACCAATAATGAGTGAGCCTACGATTTCCCAACTTTTAGAAATGTTAAACAATAAGCTTGAGACCGATTTATCCAACGCTCCTGCTGCCTTTGCCTTTATAAAAAAGGTTACAGAGAATGAATTTGGAACCTGTATAGAATTTACTAACGGTTTCAAGGTTATGTTCGGTTATTATGAAGTAAGTGCTAACGCTTCCTCACCTAAATTGGTAACATTTCCCGATTCCTTTACAAGAGATGATTATTATTTTGGGGTAACTCCTGTCTATAACGGTGACCTTTCCCTTCAATATATCGAAGAATACCCCAATACCAGGTCGCTTCGGTCTGTTCAGGTATCTTATACAGTTACTAAAGCAAGATGGTTGGCTGTCGGTTTTTAGGAAAAAATTATGATTTCATTTTTTGTAGCGATTTTAAACGGCATTATCTGGGCTGCTCTTCGTAGGATTTATGGAGGAGCTATTAAGACAGGCCTTTTATCAAAAAGAGGAATCCAAACAGTAATTATGCTGTTGTTTATGTTTCCCTTTATGATTCCCTCAATGTCCCAGAACTATGAAACCAATATAGCCATTACTCTCGGCATTGTTTATTCGGCTTATATTCAGTTTGTTTTCTGGTCAAAAGGTCACGGGCCTATGTTTGATATAGGAACCGATAAAAAGCCCACATCCGGAACCATTGAAAGATACGAAGAAATGTGGGGATATAAATTGGCCTGTAAGACTACTCCTTACCCAAGATGGTATGGTTTCTGGTTTGATTTTAAATTAATGCTTTATCGTTATTCATGGCCAATGATACCGGTAGCGGTAATTTGCTCCTCTTTCAGCATGTTTCTCGCCGGCTTGGCTATTGCTCCAATATATGCCTTTTGCTGGGCTCTCTACAGAGAGGAAAAGTGGATATTTAACAAGCTTCCTTTCTGGTGTAGTTATCCCACCAATTTAGCAGAAATACTCTCTGGTTTTGTATTTGGATTCGCCATTGCCTATGATAACGATATATACAGATTCTTCCTATAACGAAGCTAATCAGGTCGCCGGCATCGGTTGCGTTGCCGTCGAAGGAGAAAAAAGAAGAATTTTCTCCACATATCATAAGCTCTCCTCAAATAATGAAGGAGAGCTTTTTGCCATCTGGTATGCTCTCCTTATTTATCCCAATAAACCGGTTAAAGTCTATACTGACAGTCAGACAGCCATCTCTTATATAAACGGTAATGTTCGAGAAGATAAGCCATTAACGTTAAAGCAGAGAGAGAACAGAGCCAGACTCCGAATCCTTGCCTACAAGATAAACCAATTAAGGAAAAATAATCCCTCTTTTCAAATCGAGCACATTAAAGCTCATACGAATCGATACCAAGTACATTATATTCAAAACCAAATGGCTGATTTACTGGCAAAGGAGGGAATAGCAAAGTTTTTTGCCTCTCAAAAAGTTGCCCTTGCCATACATAAAAATTGCATAAAAACTAAATAAAAATTTTTACAGGTCTGTCAAACTTACCACTGAAAGGTGGTAAGAGATGTTTCGTTTACTCAGTAGATTATCAAATATTTCCAGTCTCCAAGAGGGGTACGATCCGGATGATTTAATCCAGGACGTTGCCACCTTTCGTCGTTTTTAATTACTTGAATAAAGGAAATACGAACATGACAGATATTTTACCGGTAAGCACAGGAATGGGTTTCGGTAACGGTGACGGTTTCGGGGCAGACGCTCTGGGAGCCTTCGGTGGTGCCTTAATCGGTTCTTGGTTTGGAGATGCTTGGGGTGGCGGCTGGGGCCGCGGCGGACATGGTTCAAGTGCCGCTGTTGACGCTACAGGTTTCTCAACTCAAATCTTGAATGATGGTATTAATGCAATCCAGAACTCCATCAATGGTATGAACATGAACTTGTCGAGCGGACTATGTAACGTAGGTTATCAGAACCTCGACCAGTCCAGTCGGACTAACCTGGCAATGATGCAGGGATTCGCCTCTCTGGGTCATGACAACTGCCAGAACACTAACAACATTGTTAGTGCCGTAAACTCTCTGGGTACTCAGTTGCAGAACTGCTGCTGCACCACTCAGAGACTCATCGAACAGCAAGGCTGCCAGACTCGCGAGTTGATGCAGTCTATTGCCAACCAGGCTATCAGAGACCAGCTCTGTGACGCTAAGGCTAAAAATGCTGCTTTGGAAAGCCAGATTTTCGCTACTGGTCTTACCAATAACGCGGTTTCTACGATTATTACCCATATTCCTAGAACCACGGCTACTGCAACTGCGTAGTACAAGTTAGTTAGTTGTCGCTAACTTTTTCTCTCCGGCAAGGGAGAGAGCTTCCCCTCCTCCCTTGTCCGTTTTTTGAATTTAACATAAGAGGTTGTAATTATGTCAAACGATAGCAAAACAAGGATGATGAATCCCAAAGAAACCATTGTAGTGCATGGTGAAAAGTGGGACCTGCACAAATCAGCAACAGATAGTACGATTCCGTTCGCTTATGACCGAGTAAAAGCGGAACATTTTTCGTGTGAAGAAATCGACAAAGGTATTTATATTGTGTTGGTCGGAGGATATATCCCCCCGAGACCAAACAGCTTGGAAAAGGCTGTAAGAATTATGTTGGTAGGCTTCTCTAATATGCAATTAACACCGCAAATGGTAAGTCCTATCCAGTTACAAAATATGCACGTTTATAAGGCTGATACTTTTAATATGGCCAAAGAATTTGCCAAAGAGTTTTTTTCAGGCCCTACCGGAGAAAGTAATCCGGCAGTAGAGATTACACCGTTCCCAAAAGAAACTGCACAGCCCAAAGTAAACCAACCGGTAGTCGAACCAAGCAAGAAGGAGGAAAATTAATATGATTTTACAGTCTAATGAAGATACCGAACTCATGAATGAATTTGATAAGTATCTTGACAAGATACGGGCAAAAGTAAAAGAGGCGCTTCAAGAAAGAAAACCTTTCGAGCATTATATTAATAATGCCTCCAATTATGGCCGCACAGCTTTTACCCGTAAGAGTATTTCTGCCTTGGAGCAGATGATTATCAACGCAGCGGTGGTTGCGTTTGCAGCCAGAAAATCCAACTCTTTATAAGGAGAAAATGAATGAAGGAAAGAACTTATGAATCCATTGTCATGAAATACAAGGACAAGGCAACGGAAGATGATATGATAAGGCTCACAAAATTAACCAGTGAGTTTGTGGAAGACCCCTATGATAAAGATGAATTTCTGGATAAGGTAGAAGACGACCTCTGCTATTTTTTATCAGAAAAAGAGGCTAAACATTATGTAAGCCTTATGGAAAATGATGACCCCAATCTGCCGAGAGGCCAGAAATGGACCAAAGAACAAACGCTTCAAGCGTTCGAGCAGATGGGTTATCCGAAGAGCTCCGACCGCTACTCGGAGAACGGCGTGTACTTTGCTTGTAATATGGTCTACTCGGACTTTTACAAAATGTACAAGGACGAAGAGGATGAAAAATATTTCGAGCACGCTTATCTCTTTTTGTGCGATAAAGACTATAAAGGTCGATATGCCAAAGAGAAATGGTACGCCCGTAAATAATTACAACCAGGTAAAGCCCGAATTTTTCGGGCTTTACTTTTATCCTTTTTTCTTTTATGCTAAAAAATGTAGGAGGATGATAGCATGATGCCCTTTTGTAAGATTCTTCAGCAAATTCTTTTGGTACTTCTTGTTGTTTACCTGCTCGTTCTTTTTATTACTGTTCTTTGAACTTTTAGTGATAGCTGTCTATTTTTGGAGCTGACGGATGCCAAAACAAAAATATAAAGCCGTGGTAGAAGACTGTCAGAAACTAAGAAAGAAAGAATTGGAAGAGCTATGTTATGCAGAGTTGAACGAAGAAGAATTTAGAATTTTTATGTTAAGGGTGTACAATCAATTTTACCGTGATAGGGTAAGCAGTGAAGTTGGTAAGTGTAAAGAAAGTATTTCAAAAATCTTTATGCGGGCTGTCAGAAAAATGCGAAAATGTTTTTTAGAGAGAAAGAAGGACAACGATGACAGATTATAATAACGATACGACGAGCGTAAGAAATAGTCATAACATTGGCAAACGCCGGATTAACACCAATTCTAATTCCAATAACCATAATATGAATTTCCAAGGTTTAAGAGGGAATCATAACATTAATGTTATGAAAGCTGATACCTACAATATGGTGCTTTCTATGCTGGCCCTCATCCTCGTTATCTTTTCTATCGGTTCAGCCATTTGGGCGGTAGATAAAAGCAAAGCGGAAGTTGAAAAATATCGAAGTGAATACCGTGAGGATATAAGAGACCTTCAAACAAAATATGACGTTCTTGAGAATTACATCATAAAAAGAGGGTAGCATGAGCTTTTCAACGAAAGTAAACTCTAAAAGAATCCAAGACTTTCAACTTTTCACAAATCCATTAAATACTTATGTTCTGTCAAACAGACAATTAACCGAGCAAGAGGGATTTTTAGTCCCGGATGGTAGTGAAGTTAAAAAGGCTGATTGGTTGGAATTATATAACTCAGGAACTTTCGCTGATGGCTCCACAGAGGAATATTTTGTTCTTCCTAATATTCCTCAGCCAACTGACGGGTCTCATCTCTATTTAATCGGTAAAATCCTTAATTCCAATACCGTAAATTTTGATGATGGTCATGGAGCAGTTATGAATTTTACGGATGCCGAACTCGATTCCAATAAAGTTTTAACTTTCCAGCATGGTATTGCTCACATTAACCCGATAATCCAGATAACCGATAATAATGGTAATATTTGTCTTCCTATTCAGGTCGTAAATACTGTTGGTTCGACTAAAGTAAAAATAGGAAGACCGATTACCGGAACTTGGAAGATTGTCGCTTATGGCTAAACAAGAATGGGAAATAGCCCAAGACGAATTTGAAGCCGCTTTCAATAAAGGTAAATTTTCTTATTGCCATCGGTTTCCTGATAGTCTGGATGCTACCAGAGGTAATTATAATAATCCTCGGTCTCGATTTGTAAAACTTCCTCCCCAACCGTCAGATTTTATTGTTGTCTGGAACGGTATAACATTTTTTGCGGAAGTTAAGTCAACTAAGTCCGCAACCGGAATTTCTTCCTCATTATTTAAGAATCAAGCAGCCCAGAAACTGAAAATCTTTAATGCCGGAGGGATATATTATTTCTTTGTAAAAAGAATATCCACCGGGCAATGGTACCGGTTGCCGGGCAATTATCCCAATCTAAACGCAAAATGGTCAGAATTAGATAAATTTCTGTTTGACATTCAAAAATAAATCATTAATATGTCCTTGTATGTCGCATTGAGTCTTGAAAGGATTAAATATGCACTTAAGAAATGTAGAGTATATCGCTAAAGCGGTAAAATGTGATGTCTCTCCTAAAGCAGAGAAGATTATCAATCGTATAAATGCCTGTGACGGCTTTTGTCCTTGTGTAAACCCCTCTCAGTATGAAGAAGGAAAAGATTACCGGTGTCCGTGTTCTGACATGGAAAAACACTTAAAAGAAAAGGGTCATTGTTGCTGTAATCTTTTCATTAAAAAGAAACCAATCTGGAAGTTCTGGAAGAAATAATATGTTAGACAGCGGTTTTTCATTCATCGGAGATACCCATATAGGAAGAAGATTCAGAACCGGAGTCCCATTGAATAGACTGGGAGAAAGGGAAGAATTAATCTATAACTTATTTACGGAGAAATTATATGACAACAATCATAATATTCACACCATTGTACATCTTGGCGATTTATTTGACCGTCCAACTGTAGGATATGATGACCTGTTTAGGACTTTTAATATAATAAGAGGTGCCGCTGAGCAGTATCCTTTTAGAAATTATTACTTCATTCAAGGCAATCATGACATGAGCCGTAACCGAGAAATGGTTACTGCATTTGGTATCCTTAAAACTTTGTTAAGAGATACCGAGAATGTAATATTTATTGACGATGAAGTATTGGTAGACGGGAACCTCGCCTTTGTTCCTTATACTAAGAATGAAGAGTTTATTAAACATTATAACTTTCTTCCTGTTTATAAAAATATGACCCTCTTCGGACATTTTGACGAACCTTTTCCTTATTATATTTTTAAGGATTTCCTAAATGTTGTTACTGGCCATATCCATATTCCCAGAGAAGAAAATAACATAATTGTTACCGGCAGTATTATTCCAATGACTTTTGGGGAAGACCCTGCTGGTAAATTGTATAGAACCTTAACCTTAAGTGAATTTGAGGCTGTTCAAAATAATCCCTATGATAAAGAGGGAGAATGGAGAGACTATTGCTATCGGGTTATGCTTAAGGATGGAGAAACCCTTCCGGAGAATCCCGGATGTAGACAATTAATCTCAGTCAAGAAAGATGACTTAGAAAATTTACCAGAAAACCTGTTAGAATCTTTAGAGGATTTTTCTAACTTTGATATTGATTCCCTATTAAAGAAAGCTTTAGAAGAGACAGGTTTATTCGATGAAATTTATAAAAGATATCTTGAATTGAGGGCGGAATTAAATGTTTAAAAGAATCACGATTGATAATGGAATCAAACATAACGGAGTTACGTTTGATTTCAATACCGGTATTACTGCCATTACCGGCCCCAATGGTTGCGGAAAGTCCTTACTGGCAGAATATATGGGTTTTGCTTTATTTGGCGTAAAAGCTCTCCGACTTCCTGCGGAAAAATATAAAGGTCTTTCTGTAAAAGCCGAAGTAACTATTAAAGATAAAAATTATACTATCAGCCGGAAGGTTACCAACTGTGAAATAAAGAGAGATGATACTGTTATCTGTACCGGAACAAAGCCATGCAATCTGAAAATAATTGAACTGCTTGGTTATAATTACTCTGTCTATAAGATGGGAAACTATGCAGCACAATTCCAGATAACGGAGTTTGGAGAACTTCCTCCATCGGAGAGAAAGAAAGCTGTCGACCAAGTTCTTGGCCTAAGCATTATTGATACCCTCATTAAATATTCTAATGACGAGGGAAACCGTTACCTTGCAGAAGTAACCGGTATGACGAACGTTTTACAGAAACCGGAAGAACCAACCAAGCCCGAGTTCTTTGACGATGCCGATATTATTGCCAATCAGTTAAGTGCTATCAAAGTAATTATCGACCGGAAACGCCTCCTCAAACAACTTTACAGCTCTCTTGGAAATATGCCGGCTCCCGTAAAACCAATAAGACCAGAAGGGGTAGCAGAAAATTTAACTGCGGGACATATTAAAGATATACTTTCCCGTAAAAAACTTCTTGAGTATCAGGCTGATGAATTTCTCCGTCAGGTAAGACCTCAGTATAGTTTGGAACAACTGGAAGAGATGGAGGCTAAATGGCCTGCTTATGAGGCATATATAAGTTACCTTGATAAGCTCGAGATGATACCGAAAGTAAAGCCGGAAATTTCTCTTAGTGAGGCTTTATCTGGTAGAGCAATGTGGGATGCTTATAATAGTTGGAAAAAGGCTCAGGAAGAGCTTATTTCGTGCCCTAAGTGTGGTACTAAATTTACTAAAGCCGGTTCGTCAGTTAATGAGGAAGATATTCCTCAATATCCAAAAAAGACCGAGAAATATTACATTGACCAAGTAGACCTTAACCACATTTGGAAAAATACAACGATTCCGCCTCCGGTAGAACCTGCCGAAAAACCAGAGCTTTTCATGTATGAAATCCAAAATCAAAAATCTCTTATCTTCAAATGGGGAGAGAGGGAAAATAAACTTCCGGTTATTCAGAAAGAACTTGAAGAATATAAAGATATTACAGACCTTATGTTCGCTCAGGTACAAGCTTATGAATTGGCAGTTGTCGATTATGAAAACAAGAAAAAGGCTTGGGAAGATTATCTGGATAAAGCTCACAAATATAAAACAGAGTTAGACCAATTAGAGGGTCTCGGAGACGTTGAAAAGGTATATGAAGAATTAGATAAAAAGGCAGAGGCCGTTAAACTGTTTAATATTCAAATGAAAGAATATTCTTCTCAACTTGAGACTTATCTTACATTAAAAAATCAAATCGAAGAAATTAAAGCCAAAGGTGATAATTACAAACTCGCCTCTACCAAATTAAAGGAGGTAAAAACCGAAATTAAGCAGGTTATACTCCCGAGTTTGGCTAAATTGGCTTCAAAACTGCTATCGGAAATGTCAGAGGGACTTTATAACTCTGTCGAGATTGATGAAGATTTCAATATCACCATCAATGGTCTGGAGATAGCGGGATACTCAGGGTCAGAGAAAGCTATGGCCAACTTGGCGATTCGTATCGCTCTTGGTCAGGTATTGACCCACAAATCTTTCAATGTCTTTATTGGGGATGAGATAGATGATTCAATGCGCTCAGAAAGAGCTCAGGCAACCGCAGATTGCCTGAAAAAACTTTCTAAGCATATTAACCAGATTATTCTTATCTCTCACAGAGATATTGAAGCAGACAATTATATTAATTTATAGGAGAACATTAATGTCCAACGAACAAAAAATTGATTTAACCAAATTGTCGATTGAAGAACTCGAAAAAATTAAGTTCTTATTCCCGGAAGCTGTAGAGAATGAGCTTAAATCAAGACAGGCTTATGAGACCGACAGCGATTTATTCTTTGATGCTTATGGTGTTAAATTGGTCCTGGACCCGTTAATTAACGGTATGAAGTCTTGCCCGACCAAAAAAGGTCTATTGGAATCCGGTGTCCTTGGTCTTCTCGAAAAGATTTTGAATACCGGCGATAAAAGAGGTAACAATTACAAAGAAAGATATGAGTGCTATAGCCATAATATGCAAAAAGAAATCCCGACTCCGGAAACGGTACAGACAGCTTATGCCGAAGAAACAGCTCCGGTAGAAACTGTATTAAATGCACCCGTAGAAACAGCTCCGGTAGAAACTGCACCTGTCGAAGCTCCGGCTGCTCCGGCTGCTCCGGCTGCTCCTGCACCTCAACCGGCGACGCAGCCTTTTGTTCCGGTCAATGCACAGGTCAATGCGGGAGTAGCTCCGCAGGCGTTCTCTATGGACCAAATCATGAAAACTGCTTCTATGATGCAGCAGAACCAATAGTAGGAGGTCAATATGACAGAAGTAGGAGGAATTGCCGTCGATAGACTTCGCTCTTTAATTGAGCGCATAGAGAGGCTCGAAGAGGAATGTTCTGCTATCAGAAGCGATATTAGAGATATTTTCGCTGAGGCGAAAAGCGCCGGTTTCGATGCAAAGATAATGAGAAAAGTTATCAAACTTCGGAAAATGGCAGCAGCTGACCGTGATGAAGAAGAGTTCTTGCTTGAGACTTATCGAAAAGCTCTTGATATTTAAGAAAGAACTTGTTAAACTGGTTATGTCATCCGTACTAAGGTATGAGTGAAAAAACCGCCGTTGGAAAGAACTGGACTTATTGGTCCAGTTCTTTTTTTATGGCCTCTTTGTCGGCATTACATTTTTTAAGATTTTCATATAAGGAAACTGTGTATTCTACCAACCCTTTATTCTTATTACCGTACCTCTTTGGCATAGGGCACGGTTCAAGATATTGTTGAGAAACCTTGGGATGAGAATATTCAATTCTGGTACAACAACTAACGAGGCAGAGAATTATCAATAACAGCAGGAATTTCAGTATCGAGATATGCAATTCCAGTAGGGTCTTCTTGTGCTTCATGGTATAGCTCCTTATATTTATCAAGCTCTTTTTCAATGCTCTCGGTTTTTTTCCGATAATTCATATAAGCCTCATACCTTAAGGACTCGGATTCCTCGTAGAGAGTTAAATCTTCTTCTGCTTTTCTTAATTTATTTTTATAGGAAGAGGCCAGAAAAGAAGATATGAGAGCCCACAAAAACATAGCCAAAAAGACTAAAATATAGATGATTAATTTATTTGAGAGGAAGCCCATGCTGATACCCTCCTCCAATCGGGGAGTATAAAACCTCCTGACGATTGTGTTTTTCTGATTTATAACTTACATGAACCCAGTCATAAGTAGTTCCGTTTTTTCTCATTCTTTTTTCATAAATTAACTGGTCGAAAGAACAATTCTTACGAATCCATTTGGCTGCTGTCAGATTATCTATATTCTTGAAACAGAGGTCAGCTGCCTCTCCTTTATTATGTTGAGAATTTTCTTTTCTCCCAAGAACTTTAGCCAGAGCAGTACAGCTGTATCCGGAAGAAATAATAATCGGTCCGAGTACATTACGAATCGGTTGAAGAAGATGATTACAAAGGTTGGAGGCCTTTAATTTAATTTCTTCTTCTATTTCTTTGGGAGGATTATTATCGATTCCCCGACTGTTTGCAGTATCAGAATAAATAAATTCTTCCCAAGTAAAATTATTTGAAAGGTTAGTTGACATAATCTTTCTCCTATAATTTAATCTTGAAATTCAAAAAGGCCGTTGGTTGCATAATACTTACAGCAGTACCTTCGCCGGAAGATGTGTCTGCTTTTCCGGCATAATAATCTTCATTAGCCCATCTGGAGAAAGCAAACCCGGTGGTATCATATTTTTTAGAACCAAGCATCTTACAATTATAAATACCATTTTTAGAGCCAATAACACCATAATAAGAATCAAGGTCACCGTGCGTATGCTTAGGTAATTGTTCTACACTTAATTTTTGGGTCTCAGTTCCGGTGGACGAACCGGTAGTTCTTATTGTAAGGCCTTCACCATTACCAGCAACCCCGAGAACTCTTCCTAAGAGTTTAGGGAGGCCTAGACGGGCGTTAGCATACCAGTCAATATCAGCAGTACTTCCCTTATCTCTAAGAACTCCGGTAGCCGAATAAATAGGAGTTACCGGGAGATTCCACAAGAGATAAAACAAGTCTTTCGTTTCATCAGAGGCGTTAGTTGCTCCGGAGGAAGAGGAACCGATAGTTCCATCATCAGCCATAACCCAACCGGCCGGAGCCGAGGTAGCATAAGTAGGCCAACAATCTCCGGTTTGAGGTAAAAACATACCGAGAGAAGAAATATCCAGCTGATTAATAGTTAAAGTACCATCTTTGATATAAGAACCGTCGATAGGAACATCCAGAAGGGAAGCTCTGCCTAATCCAAGCAAGGACCTTACCTCTTCTTTGGTGGCTTTTGCAATAAGACTGCGGGCAAAATTTGTAAAATCTGTTAAAGACATAGTATCTTTGGCAGAGAAATAGGGAAGAGTATCTTTCGAATTACTTAATCCGGAAAGAGAGGTAAGGGAAGCATTTTTCTTCTGATAATTTGCAGCAACCTCTTCTTTGGTTGTGGGATTTCCAGCAAGATTAACGGTCATCTGCCATACTGGGTCAGGAGTTACGGAAACAAGTTTATACTCAGCTTTTAAGTCTACCCGGTAACAAGTCATACCAATAAGGTCTTCAGTAACCGGAGAGGGGAAACCTCCGGTACAGCGAAAAGAAATACGGGAAGCATTATCCCTGTTAAGTAACTTAATCAGGGATTCGTCAATGTAATCAGTTAATTTTACATCATCAAACTGAAAATTGGGTAAATTATCTTCGGCCATATCATTCTCCCTACTTCACTGGCTTTCCTATTTTTAACTTATCAAAGTATTGTCCGGTAATTCTTCCGTTTAACATAATCCCGAATCTTTCAAGATTCATGAAGATTTCGTAGTAAAAAATCCACCAAGACATTACTACTTCTGTGGGTATTTTACTGCTTGAGATAAGTTCTGACAAGAAATTAATATTAGGAGATAACCATTGAACGAAAATATCTAATGTGTATCGGATTTTCTCTTCGCTCCATCCTTCTTCTTTTAACCTTTTAGTAACTCTAGATTCAAAATCTTCTCTGGCTTTTTGGATAAGGTTTGAGTGATATTTAGAAAAAGAACAAAACATATTTTGAGTTATTTTTTCTTTTTGAAGATTCTCATATCCTTCTTTGAATTGTTTATACAGGCAGGAGAAAGCTTCATTAAGAATAAAATGATAAAAAGCGTTTCTGCCAATATCTTTGGATAATACAACCATATTTATTTTTACAAACAAGGAAGAAATCTTATCAAAAAATAAGGTAGTTTTTATGGCCGAAGAATCTTTTTCCTTCTCTCTTTCCAGTTTCTCTTCCCGAGAGAAGAAATCCTTAAAAAAGAAAAAAAGACTTCTTACAGAAGGCTCAAATTTAATCCAAGTTATTATGAAGAGACAGATGAAAAGAAGAACGGTCATTATCCACATAGGAATATTTCCGGCAGCCAATAAATCTATGATATGATTACTGTCAATGGTAGAAATTTTTTCCATTATTCCTCGCTACTTTTCGGATATTTTTCTTTTATCCTTTTAATTTCATTAAACCAATCGTCCGTACCATTCACCTTATCCCAGTAAAGCATATCAAGCTGCTCTTGGATTGATGGATATTCCTGAGCCCTTAAATCAGAATAAGATAAATTCGATTCTTTTGGTTCGACCAAAGAATTTCCTCTTAAAATTTTTCCTTGTTTATTTGCTTCAATAGCCAACAAGGCTCTTTGTCTTATTTTTTCCTTATTGAACATTGGTATATCCCCTAATATAAATATAACGACCTGAATTTGAAGAACTATAAAAAGTTATACTTTCGGTCGTTTTTCCACTAACCATACTAGACCCCCAACTTATCCCACTGGTATCAGGATAGAAGCCAGAACAAGAAACATAATAGTTAGTATCTCTCATTTCTATTATTAAATTAATCGTAAGGGAGGTGCCCCCGTTGGGGATAGTTATATATTGTTCACAAAGGCCGGAAGCATAAACAATATACTGGTTTAAACCATCTTCGGAGATAAAAGAATCGACTATTGGGTCTTCCTCATATTCGACTAAATAAAGCTCATCATTTTTTTCCTCAGTAAGGGAATCATAAATTTCCTGAGGCATAAAGTTGATTTTAAGATTTTGTGGTGTAATTTCAGTATTAGCCATAAGAAGACCTCCTAAAATCATCTTAGTTTAGAAATCTGATTTTTACAAGTTATTTATGGTCTCTTAAGTTTATTCCGTTTAGGCATATACTTTTTATAAACCTTTTCTTTATAATCGTAATTATCAGAAGTTCCGGGTAAAACAAAATTAGATTCTGCTAAGGTAGAACGAGATGTACCCTGCCACCAAAGTTTATCATTTATTTTTATATGGGATTGTGAGAGGTCAATGGATTTCCCTAAAAAAGGTAGACCATCATAACCCTTTCCAACATAAATATTGGTATTTCCGGGAGCTCCAGACCAAGACTGACTACCTTCTAAATTATATTCAATACCATCAGTTGATAAATATAGATACCATCCGTTGGTATTTCTAACAAGTTTAACCCAATACTTAACATTGTTTGTTAAAACAGTAGTACCAAATACATCACCATACCAACTACTACCAGTACCTCCGTTTACTCTAAGAACATTATTTGCATCGATTATAATACCGAGCGTAGCACTTGTAGAACACCCAATAATATAATCGGTAGCTGATTGAGTTTTATGTATAAAGCTGGTGACTATCTCAAAACTATCCGAAGAACCAATAGCGAATAATTCTGGAATTATTAAATAATTATTTGCATTAAATCCGCTAACAATACTACCGTTGAAAATAAGATTCCCGATAGGGTTAACATTACGTTTCCAATACTGGTAATAATCTTCCCTCAAGAATTTAGCAAAGACATATTTTTTGTCCGTTGAACTATATGTATCATGGTCCGACCTCCCGCTCGGTACTAAAGCTGTTTCACCATAAGTTAATCTCATACTATTAACTCCCGAGCCACTATATTGGGTATTATCATTTGTAGTATCGAATCGAAGATAACGATAATTATTAGGTGTAGGGATTACCAGAGGGGTATCGATTGTAGTATTTCTGCCACCATAACTTGCTGCAATAGTGGTCCAATTATTACCGTCTTCGCTGCATCTAACATTCAATAAAACCAAGGACGGGTAGTTACCTCCGGAAACAATTCCGTTATAGGCAATGGAGTAGATACCGTTTTTATGAGGACCAATATCAAAGGTACAAGTAAAACCTCTGGCCGGGGCATGCGTGCTTAAGCTGGTCAAGTAATAATAACTTGAGGGAGTAATAGTAATTCCATCGATTCCCATAGAGGCACTTATGTCAGTAGGGAATATGGGAGTAGTAGCAATTTCTCCGGTTGGAGCATATTTATAATATTTAATTAATCTTCGAGACGTGATACCCTTCATCAGGTTACTCCCAATAAATTATAGTGACAGAAGTAGATTCTCCACCACCGCCAATATCTCCGGCTACTTCATTTAACACGTCAGAAGTAATAACTTTATTACCTCCGGTCTTATCTTTTACCTCTTCCGCAGTGGCAAGCTTAACGACACCCTTAATATTGGTGCCGGCATCTGTAATATTAGCGGAAGCCTCATTTATTTTGGTTACAACATCTTGTCCGAGTTTGGCCATAACAACCGAAGAATCTTGCAGCATTTCGGAAGATACTTTATTAACTCCAAGAAACTTTCCGGATAATACGGAAGATAATTTGGATTCGTCTATTGCTCCGGCGACGATTTTATCTGCGGTAACAGCTCCGTCGGCAATTTTATCCGTCGTAACATTTTTATCCATAATCTTTGCTGTGGTGACGGCACTGTTAATAATTTTGGTATTAGTTACCGAATCCATCGCCAGTTTAGACTCCGTTACCGAGCCGTCTTTCAACTCCATGCTCCCAACAGTTCCGGCAGCGGGGGCTTTTAACTGGCCTTTATAAACAGTAATGATTTGAACTTTTCCGGTAACCGGAGAATTTAAAATAATATTTCTTCCTGAAACCGTATATTCATCAGTCTGTAATATTTTGCCGGCAACGTTAATTTGAACGACTCGGGGAGAAGCTACCTCTGCTGGGAACACGAAAGTTGTCTGGTTATCGGCTGTATAACTTGCCTCAAGGGGCATTAAGTCGTATTCTAAAACAGTAGCCGTCTCTTGAATAAGAATAGGCTCACCGTAAGCCGGAGCCTCATTAAAAACAATCTTATCTCCCGTACTGTTTAATTCATAAGTGCTGGGAGATTGTCTAACCCCACTAAAGTAAATTTGAACAGTCTCTTTATGAGAAGTCATCTTTTGTAAATCGTATTCGGTTTTAACGCCGTCAGAAACATATTCTTTACTTTCCGGAGGAAGAGTAACCGAATTAGGAATTTCCTTATTAGACAGGAAATTTAGGGCGCTTTCAACGGTCTTGGCTCCGGAGGGGAACTCTCCGGTAGGGGTAAAGATAACTTCGGAAGCGTTAATAGTATCAAACGGACACCACCAAACAGGTTGGTTTAATTCTCCCAGCCCGGTAAAAATATACCACTTCTGCTCATCTTCCCGAAAACACGGAGTACCAACATCATCTTCGGTAACATCGGGGAACTCGGTTGCAGCAAACTGTTTCTTTACAGAGGCATCTCTCTGTAATAATTTCATCCAGGACTGAGAAACAAGCTCTGAGCCTTCTATATTGGGAAAAAGATTTGGGTTAGCCATGGTTGCCTCCTAATATCCTGTTGAAACCCAAGAAACGGTACCGGTTACATATTCTCCGGTAGAAATGCTCTTTAGCATAATCTCAAAATAAGTATCGGTCTTTGATATTACTTTTACAAGAGCTGGTTCCTCGGTCTGAGTAACGTTAAACATTAATTCTTCCGGAGCTTTATAATATTTTTTATTATACGTTATACGATTTGGTGCGGCTTCGTCAATACTGGTAATTTCAGCAGTACCTCTATCGACAACATCTTCAACATCCACATTTAACTTAGCCTGATAGAATCCTATTCTATTACCTGTTAAAGATGACTTCATCTGGATGCCGACAATAGCATCTTTATAAGTATATTCTCCGGGAAATAGCGGCCGGGTTTCCTCATAACCGAGAGGAGAAATATTAGAGCTGATATTTTTCATATCATTTTCATCATAAACATCTTCGACAAAGTTTAAATCATTTACAACAATATGGGCGGTTTCAAATTTGAAGTCATTAATAAAAAATTTCTCTTTAAACTTAAAATGAAAATGAAACGATAAAGAATCGCTTATCTGAAAGCTCTCTTTTATATGAAGTTTTAATTTACCCTTGTTACCAAAAGCCTCCCAAGGTTTGGTATTTTTTATACCATCCCAAGGCTCTGTGGTATTATCCCAAGATTTATATTCTCCAGGGACGTATGTGACTTCAACTTCTTCTGCCATTAAATCACACTAATTTCAAACAAAGGTTCTGCCATATCTGTCTCGTCGAGACCTTTTGCCATAAAAGTTACACGGTCAAACATAACTCCCCCGGAATCAGCATTAAAAAGACCGGCCTCAGTAACGATAATTGGGTCTGTAATTGTAGCATTAGCAGTAACTGAGACAACTCTGGCTTCAGGGTCCCAAGACCATTCAGCTGGTACTCGGAGGACTTCGTTCTCCAGAGCGGTCATATCCGAGGTTGTTAATGAAGTTCCGCTACCGAAAGCAATATAACCGATAGGAGAGGGACGGTTATTTTTCTCAAACATAGAAGTCATAAGAAACTCATATCCGGAATTTACAATCATATTATCTTTCTGCCATGCAATAACCGTACCATCTTTTTTAATTACGCTGCATGAAAACTTACCCTTTATTTTCATATTATACTCCTATGTTAATACTTGTGAACTCACCTATTGGTTTTGCTTCAAGAGAAGCAATTTGCTGGTAATCAGAATAATCAGACTTAAAGAAGACCGTTCTGGTTGTTTCACTTTGAACCACAACAATGGTCAAGAAGTCTAAACCCTTCACCCATTTTATAGGAACTCTCAATGATTGTCCATCAGAAACTGTAAGCACCAAAGTTCCTTCCAAGTTATATAAAAGCATAAATTCTGCGGTCTTAGAGTTTGTTAATCTTAAGATATAGAAGTTATTCGGCGTATCGTCAGCTACACGCACTCGGATGCTGAAGCTAAAGACCTCAGGAATAGTTACATCATTATAGATAACCTGGGTGTTAGATTGGATATATAACCCATTAGTTAACCTTCCGGTAGAGAAAATTGCCGCATTGGTCACAGAGGCGTTAACTTGATGATTAATATCCCAAAAATCTTCTGACAAAGGAAATCCGAGAAGCCCCTCATAGGGCTTGGTAGATTTAGTGGTAATGATAGTTTTAATGGAGCCGGAATCTTCAAGTTCGTCAGAGTTAATCCAAGTTACATGAGCTTCAGGGTCGGTATATTTATAATGGAGGTCATTCCAAGTTAATCTCTTTCCAAATACAAAAACTTGAGTCTCTAACCAGTTTCTGGCTCTTACTTCTTTCAAAAGATTTACCGGGAAATAATGTTCAGCAAAAACTGCGCTGTCTTCCATAACCATTACTTCCGGTAAAGTTTCATGAGGCTTAAACCCATAAGTAACTCCCGGAAATCCATCTTTGCCGTTATCGATTTCGATAATAACATTTCTGTTCGGGTCAAGAGCAAGGTCAGGACGGGCATATCTTGGTTTTAGACTATACAAGCCGGCCGGGGTTAATGCTTTTATTGAGAAATAAGTATTGGGATTAGCCGGCATCAGAACAGTGGCGTTATTTCCCTTTGTACGAAGGAGCTCAATACCGGATTCCCAGCTGTCTCCTCCTCTTTTAATAACATAAACAATATCGATGCCGGGGACTTCTTCCCAGTCAAAACGCATATAATCGTTATTGGTCGTAATCCAGAAATTAGGAACATTCTCGGGCTCTTTAGCGACTACAGTTACAGCAACAGCATTTATGCTGTAGTTGTCTAAAGCGTCTATAGCTTTTATCAAATAGGTATGTTTCTCAATGTCTTGAATATAGACAAAGAGAGTATTTCCGTTATATTTGGTAGATATAACCTCAGCCTCATTCCAAGAAGGACCTTCCCTGATTTCATATCCTACAAGGTCAATATCAGTATTGGGGTCCCAAGATAACATCGTTCCTTCCAACGTTTGCTCGGCCTTGAAATTTTTAACATCAGCGGGAGGGTCAGATATATTTGAAACTTCATAGAAATATCTTGGAGCATTATCGAAAGGAGGTGTATTGCCAAGAAGGTTTTTCGGCAATACAACAAATTCATAATATCCGGAGGGGTGTCCAACAATAACATTGTTATTGATAACATTTCTGCGAATCCAAGTATCTTGGCCGACTTCTCTGCTGTAAACGACCAATTCTCCGGAATAATAGGGATAAGCATTAGTATCAAGTTCGGCGCTTACCAGAAGAGAAAATTCCACTTTATCAGGGTCATAAAATTCGCTGAAATCTACACTTAAGGCATAAGGTATATCATCCACATTAGGGAGACCGGAATATTCATCTCCGCCGACAAATTCAAGATTATCGGCAGCCTTCCATTTATTACGATTAATTTCAATAGCCGTAACAGTATATTCATCAGAGCCGCTTTCCTTAATATTCGTAACCCGGAAAGGTTTTGGCGTTCCGGTTTTAGCTGTTCCGTAAATAGTAAAAACACTCTTTTCCGGTATATTGTCGGGAAGAGGTTCTTTTAAATTTAACTGATAAATATTTCCTGAGCCGGTAAGGGGATTAATCTCGGTTTCATAAATTCCTTCCGGAGACGTAAACTCAACCTTGTAATCAATACCTGCTTCAAGATATAAAGCATCTCTTAAATTAACATAATGCCGGTCTTCTTCGACATCTTTAATACGTCCGGAGAGAGCATAACCGAGGGTAGGGTCTGATAATAAGATAATATCCCAGACAGAAAGAGCCTGAGCCAGACGGTTTGTGTTAAATGAAACAATTAACTTTTCAGTTAAGCAGGTTATCATGCGATAATATGCTCGACGGAGGGCTTCTCCCTCATAAATACATCCGACAGCGACAAAATCCTCGGTAACCCTTCCGTTCCTGATAATATCATCATTATTGCTTATTTGTCGGACATCGGTATCCCAATTTAGGTCGGGGTTAGTGAAAGCTACGGTAATCTCATTAAATCTGTTCTCGGGCTCGGTAAATGAATATGTTAAACTTCCCTCAACAATATTCTCGGGTGTGAATAACATTATGGCATCTTGGTCTTTATCAATTTTAAGCCGGAGATAGCCGGTAGCTTCTTCATACAGTACAGCATTAAAAGAAGCCGCCACATAGTTTATTTGATTCTTTCCATTTCTAATGTCTGAGATTAAAGTATTAAAAGTATATCTCGGCTGTTTACCACCATGGCCGTCACTTACCAATTCGTCACACCATTGCCCTGCTTCATAAGTGTCCCACTTATCAAGTTCGACATCAGAATATGCCCGACAACCATACCGGTCATTCATAATGAGGTCATATAAACACCAAGCTGGATTATCACTCCAAGCAATTTTAAATGTTCCATCCCATATCCCGTCATAAGTTTTGGCAATCGGGTCATAGTTAGATGGAATTTTTATCTTTAATAACTTATAAACCCCGCTAAATTCCGGGATAGAGGAAAATTGGTCGGTAGCTTGACATGTGAGATGAGCCAGGGCTGTGTGAGGGAAAGACCTAATCGTAGCATTAATTTCCTGCATAGACTCCCAACTGATGTAGGAAGTAACTCCGGAACCGCCTCCGGTTTCTGTATCCTCAGACAGTTTAGTAACTCTTACATCGTAAGTTCCTTCAACCTGCTCTACAGGCCAACGAAGCTCCCTTACAAAAGTTGTGGTAGTCTTTCCGGTAATTTGTAAATTCTCATCTTCCGGAAAAACATTTTTCCATTCTTCATCCGTAGACTTTTTATATTCAATCTTAAAGACTGCGGTAGCCGCGCTAATTTGAGAGCCTTTCTTTCCGGTTTTGGTATAATATAAGGATTGAACAACAAAACGTAGTTCAATAAAATCAATATTCCCTCCCTGAGTTGAACGAACAAGGGCTTTATCTTTAGTTAATTCTACTCCGACAGTATTACTGCGAGTCGAACCTACTAAAGAAAATTTTACCTCTTCATCGACACCACTTCCGGGTAATATCTCTAAATTAAAATTTTCAAAGTTATTAGTACCATTATCATTAATCAGTGGGGTATTATCCAAATAAAAGGATTTTCCTCCATCTTTAAGGCCTTCAATTTCACCTTCACATAATCCAAGCAATACTTCTACGGTATCGTCGGAAAATAAACTGTCTGCGGCAGTTGAACTTAAATTTTTTCCTTTTTTTAACTGAAACTTATTTTCCATCAGACCCTGCCATTACTAAACTTGAAGAACTAATATTAAATGATAAATAATGTCCATGAACTTTAAACAGACCATATCCGATAGGGATAGGAGTTCCTGACGCTGTAGTATTTGCAGGAGAGCCTAAATATTTATTATCGGCTGAAGAACCATCATCTGATTTATTTTTTAATTTTGGCGTAAGTAAATAAGTTAAAGCACCAAAAGCCATGAGAGTTAAGCCCCAGTTAGCCAAGTAGGCAGAAGCAGGGTTACCGGGGGAGAATATATTTGCAACAAAAGCTACGGCAATCATTGTTGCTCCCACAATCATTTGCCCTATTCCTCCTGATTTACTCATCTCAGTATAAGGATAAATATCAATATTGTCTGTATATAATTTACAATAAATACTTTCCCGAGTAGCATATCCAGGAATTTGTATCGCATATCTTCCTATTTCTAACGGAGCCTTTAATGCAGGATAGTTATGAGAGACATACATTATAGCATCATGGAGAGTTTCGAACGACCCTTCAATAACTTCCGGGATTAACTTTTCTAAGAACCCGTGGAATTTTATTTTAACTTTTCTCAACTAAAATTCCTCCCTGCGTAATAAAACATTTTATACCATCTTTACCACAAATATAGTGTTGTAGTCTAGGATAATTTTTGAATGTTAAATAATCAGAAACGCTTAGATTACTGCTACCCCCGGGGTGGGTATGGAAAGTTCCCAAAACACAGGGTTCTTCCAATAAACTGAGGTCGTCCTCACTTAAAGAAAAACCTTCCGTCGGATTATCATTAACGTTTTTTAACTCGATTAATGATTTATTGGTGGTTATTATTCCACCTCTCTCAGGACCGCTGTCTGAGTAAAAGTAATTGATGTTTAATTCGCTCATCTTCCATTAAGTCCCTTTTTACATAAACGTTATCGATAACAACGTCTCTATGCCTTAAAACCGATGTAGTGGTATTGTACCAAACGGATTTATAAAGTTCAATAGAGGATTTTCTTCCATAAAAATGGTGCAGGATTTTTCCACCATCCACATAAATAGCAGCATGGCAGGGATAGAGAGATTTTACTGCCATTAAAATAACATCACCATACTGAAATTCTTGAGGTCTGATATTATCTATGGTATGAAAACCCTCTCTCGGAAAATATTCTGCGTAAAGATTCATATCGGCATTCCACCAGAAATCAGGCCGAGCATAATTAGTTAATTCAATACCGAAAGCAACCCTGTAAAAATCTCTGATTAAAGAGTAACAATCATTAGTCCCGTGGAGAAAATCCTTGCCGGTAAAAAGGGATAATTCTTTCTCTGTCAATTTTTTCATATCTTTATCCTAATGTTACAGAAGGAAAGTCTGGTTGAATAAACAATCTGGCCGGAACGTTAAAGTTATTACCATCCATCGGATTTCTTAATTCTAACTCCACATAATTTTTAGTAATTGATTTTACATTCCAGATAATCCATTTTAATCTTTGATAAATTTCTCTGTTATTATCTAAATCTTGTCTCAATACACGATACCGGTATAGTGTAGCTTTTTCAATATCCCCACTGATAAATAAGCTGGAAAAAATACCTTCCGGGTTTACTACCCTTAACGTCGGCCGGGATAACTTTTCGGAGTCAAGCTCATGTCCTGATAACTCAATGGGATAACCTTCCCACAAATAACCAGCCCACTCTATATCATCTCCGGCTTTCAACCTTAAAGTTGTTTTATTATATAAATCAATTTGAAATAAATCGACGTAGGCATCGGCCTCTAATTTAAGGTTTTCAATTTTATGGGTATCTGGAATAATTGTAGCCATTAAAATACCTCTTTTAATTTTACTGTAAAATCAGCACACACTCCATTTCCTCCAACTAGCCTTTTTGGTAGGGGAAGAGGCTCCTTAAACCTTACTTTCAGTTCGCCTTCGGTAGGATGATGATATAAGAAGCTTTTGTGGGTTAAATGTTTTTTATAAAACTCGCGTAAAGCGCCCATATTATTAATAGATTTATTGGTCTCAAAATCCAATACTGTTCGGTTTCCTTCTTCTTTAGTGTACCATTTATAACCGGTAAAGGTGAGAGAAAATTCCCTCAGTACAGGAAAATTTCCATCTGTGGCAAAAGAATATCCCCCGCCAAAATCTACGGAAAAACCTTGGCTGACAAATGTTCCTTCTTCACTATGGAGCATAAAATCATCAAAATTATCAAGTGTCGTATCTGCCAACTTAGCCTCCCATACTTACCTGTTTAATTAATTGTTTAATGGTGCCGTTTGTTTTTATATCCCGACTAACGGTAGCAATAATATTATCCGGGTCTTCTTGAGGAACTTGGTCGGGTGTAACAACCCATATATTCATCGTAGAATTTTTAGTTCCCGAACCCTTTTCTCCAGTCTGAGAAAGTCCCTCAGAAGTAGAAGTGAGAAAATCAGTGTTTCCGGCATTAAGATTAGAAAGAAAATCAGTACCGACAGCTTCAACGGCAGATTTTCTCATAACATATTCTCCGGGCATTAATCTGGCATTAATCGAATCCCGGTTGGCTATTCCACCTTTTACAAGACCTCCATGAGACGCAGTGAAGAATCCGCCGGAACCGGTAACTCCTCCGGATTCAACAACTCCTCCTCCAAATAAAGACCCTATCCCGCTAGAAACAAAACCAAGTAAACCTGTAGGGTTTCCAGAGCTGTCATCCCCACCGAATATTCTTGATAAGAATAATTTAGCGGTTTCACTATAGAATGTTTGTTCCATAGCTCTTAAAATTCCGTTGCACATATCCCTAAAGGCATCTCCGGTCTTTTCGGTACCGTTAATAGCTACGTCAAAAAAGTTTGTAAGAGCCCCTTCGGCTTCATTTAATCCAGTGTACCAAGTCTGGCCAAAAAGCTCTCCAGTAGCGAAATTAAGGCCACTGTTGAAATAAGTATTCTGGCTCGCATATGAGTCTCTGGCATTTGTGAAAGAGTTTATAAATGCCTGATTAATATTTTCGTTAGACTCTAACTTATTAATGGCATCAATAGTACCTTGTAACTCCAACATGGTACCTTCAAGTTCTTTAATCTGTACATCAAGATCATTAATGGTTGAGGTATATTTTTCTTCTGCCCGAGCTGCTTCCTCGTAATTTTTCCTAGCTTCTTTTATCTGGTCAGCAGTAGCAGTTGTACTATTTCTAAGATTATTGAAAACTCTTTCAGTTTCTTCTAAATTTTGTTTTATCTCTCGATAATCTAAACTTTTAATCAGAGAAGTTCTACGTTCATTTAAGTCCTTCCTGGTTGTAAATGCTAAGTTATAACGAGTTTGATAATCTCTTCTTTGGTCTAATTCTATACGACTTCTTCCAGCGCTTTCTTCAATAGAAGCTCCCATCAGACCATATCCGGTAACTAAACCCTCCCGATACCGATATCTGTTTTCTAAGTCAGCAATAGCTTTTTCATACTTTTTATTAATATCATCGATAGAAGAATTAAGAGCCTTGAAATAAGCATTTTGAGACTCGGCATTTCTGTCGAAAGTAGATTTTACTTTTTCTACCTCGGACTTAATTTGAGCTCTTTTATTTTTATAAGAAGCATTTAAATTAGCCAAATCTTCGTCAAAAGTAATTGCTTTTACAATATTTTTTCGACCCTCTTCTAAATCAGCTTTTTGTTTTAAGAAATCAAGCTCTGCTTCTCTCTCTAATCTTTTCTGTTCAGCATCCAAAGAAGATAGAGGCTTACTGGTTAAGGACCGGATACCTTCCTTAAACTTTCGGTCACTTTCTCTCTGAGCCTTCTTAGCTTCCTGTTTTATAACTTCAGAATTAATATTTGAAAGTTCTGCTACAAACTCAACATAATTAGAGGTAATTTCCTGATAAATTTTACTCGTTTTATCAGTTAAAGCCTGTTTTACTTTGTCGAGATTACCTTTTGTATAAGTATTAGCCAGAGACTGAATATCAGTTCCCATGAATTTAACCATATCTTCGATACTACCCTTTTGAAGATAATTCAAACGAGTCTCGGCAGCCATGGTTAATTCAGCTACTCCAGCAGAAATTTCTGCGCTCGAATAGTTACCACTGGTTGATAGGTCGGTTAACTTAGCTCTCAAAGCTGTCAAATCACTGGAAGTAACTTTCATTACTCCTTGAATTACAGCATCGAAAGATTTGTCCAACATATTTTGGAGGTTCTTCGAATTTTCCTGTTCGACAGTTTTCTGCTGGTCTAAGAACTTAGTGATTAAATCTCTTGTTTCCTCGGTTAAGCCAGAAGTAGAATCAGAAAGAAGTTTCATTAAATCATCAAGAAATTCTTGTCCTCTTTTCTCATATTGAGATTCAAGGGCAGCAATATAACTAGCGGATTCTTTTTCAGTAGCAGCATATCTTGAAGCTCTATAAGATTCAATACCTGCACGCCCTGCTTTTACTCCATAAGAGGCAATATTACCATAAGGGTTTAATCTCTCAAGAGTAGATGCAACATCAATTCCACTCAAAAATTTTGTTACTGGGGACCGAGATTCTTCTTGTTGAACCCTTAAGCTGTTAGCAGTATTTTTATCAATAATTCCGTACTGTTGAAGAATACTCACTTGCTTATTTTTATCCTCAACAGATAATCTATCCTGCATAACTCTTGCAGCCTCTCTGGTAAGGTCTCTGGCTACCTTTGACGAACCTCTTGCGGCTTCGGCATTAAAATTAGCAAGTCTTATCTGAGCTTCTAATAATCTGTCAGCAAATTCCTCAAAAGACTTAATGGGCTCCTTCATAATATCCGCAATTTGAGGGAATCTTGTAATAATCATATTAACAAATTTATTTAACTCTTTTTGTCCTTCCGGACCAGAAAACTTTTCTCTCTGTACAAAAGCCCTTGAGATAACATTAGAAAAAGCATCATAACTTTCTTGGGCCTTATTTATCTCTCCTTGTTTATCTTCCATAATAGAGGCAGTTTTTTCATAACTTCTGCCAACAGAATCTAAACTTTTATACAGACTATAAGCAGCAGCAGCCACAGCACCAATAGCGGCAGCAGCTCCAACATAAGCTAAAAGAGACCCTCCAGCAAAAGCTGCGGCTAATCCTCCGGCAGCTGTTTTAGCATCTAAAAGACTCTTTCCCAGAACAATAATTTGCCCAATGGTCTTGGCTACTAAACCGACCATGCCGGCTAACCCTGTACCGATTGCTAACATAGAGATAAAAGAAGCAATTACGTTGCCGTTAGATTTAGCAAGATTATTAAATGCCTCAAGTAAGGATTGTGATATTCTGATAAGAGGTTCAAACCCCTCATAAGCTAAAGAACCTACTACCGACTGAGTATTTGCAAAAGTATTTTTTAAATCTTCCATTTGGATCTGGTTACCTTTAGTGGCAGCGGTACTGAGGGTCATCTTCTCAGTCAAATCATCCATCAATCCAATCTGATTGAGAATAGCCACCATAGCGGCCGCGCCGCGTCTCTCCATACCTTTATAAGCCTCAGTAACTCCAAATCCGGCTTCTTTCATGGTTTTTAAGACAGGTATAAAACCTCTGGTCTTTACATCTACATCAGCCATAGTCAGCCCTATTTTAGCTAACTGGTCCTGAAATTTCTTAGTCGGTTTAATTAACTCGGTAAAAACAGCACGAAGACCGGTACCTTGAGTAGATACTGATTTAATACCGGACTGGGCCATAGCGGCAGTAGCAGCTGCTGTTTCTTCGAAAGAAACACCTAAGTTGGCTGCGGTATTGCCGGCGTACTGCAAAGCATACTGAAATCCCTTAATTTCGGCCTTAGATTCATTCATGGCCGTGGTTAAGGCATTGGTAACATATTTAGCCTCATCAGCTTGAAGATTATAAATATTCAAGGCTGAGGTAATTGTTTGGGTCGAAGTAGCAAGGTCGGTACCGGTTGCAGTAGCGAGTTCGGCAATAGGTCCTAAAGTATCTTTAATCTGTTGAATAGATAAACCGGCCTGTCCCAAAACAACGGCTGCTCTGGTGATTTCCAGAGACGTAAATTTAGTAGCGTTAGCAACATCAATAATACTATTTTTCAAAGCTTCGAGACCGGCATCAGATACCGCAGTAATAGCTTGAAGATTTTTAAGTTCCTGGTCAAATTCAACCACATAACCGGTCAGGTAAGAAAAAGCCCTTGTAACTGAATTAATTACAGCATAGTTAGCAATTAATTTAGCTTGGATAAGAGCCAGAGCGCCGCCACCTACCCTTTGGAGTTTTTCGGATGCTGCAATCTGCTGATTAATAGGGTCAAGAGTTTCTGTATAAAGTTTCTTTACCCTCTCGAGAGCTTTTATACTGGCCGCTTCTTTAGTTGTTCCTATACTGGCCAGCATCTTAGCTTCATATTGAGAAAAAGCTTTATCTACCATCCCCCGATATGCGCCGGATTGCTGATACATAGAAGTACTAATACCAAGCCTGTCTCTCGAGTTACTGAACCCAAATCCATACTGGGATAATCTTTTAGTTAAAGTATCAGAAAAAACAGTAGCGGCATCTCTGGCTATTTTATTATTGACTTGTGCTAACTGGGCATTAGCTCGATTCGGATTAACTGAATAGAGATTGTTTAACTGTTTTGTTTGCTGCTTCTGAAAAGCGAGAGCTGAAAGTTGTTCAGGATTACCTGCTCCGGTCTGGGCCAATATTTTTTTATACTGAACCATACTTGTGGAAAGCATTTTGTTAAAGTTCTTTGTCGCAGCAGAGAATTTCTTGCCAGTAGTATCTATATCCTTATTAAGATTCTCGACAAGCTTCTGTAATTCGGTAAGAGTTTTTTTAGCCTCTTTACCATCCAGATTAATTCTTGCGTTAAGGTCAGATTCTTTATCACTAAATGCCATGGTATTACTTTCCCATCTTATTAATTATAGCTTCCAGCTCTTGTTCTGTTTTTGGAGTTACAACATTTTTCTTACTGCTTCCACCAAAGGCTTGGCTAATAATTTTTGCCATAACTTCATATTGATTGAGAGTTTGCATATTTAGTTCAGATATTTTTATCTTCACATACTGCTTTATCTCCCGATAAGAATAATAATACTGAATATCAGATATGGGTTTTCTAAAGGCCCAAAAAACAAGGTCTGAAAAATTAAGGGACTTTAACCATTCTCTGACGGACTGGAACTCTCCTTTTTGTCGTTCGAGTTCGGAATTACGCCTAGCTGCTTCAATAAGTTTGCTCTCGCCGTGTACTGGGCCTCGTTTTTCTTCATTAAGAGCTCTTGATTCCGCAGCTTCTTCATAAAAAAATTGTTGACGTGTTCTCCACACCATGCAGCAATTTTAATCGCGTCATCGGCTGTCATTTCTTCTTTAAATTCCTCAATCTCCGGAGGGATAACAACATTGCCTTTGTCATCAAACTGGCAAGTAATTAAATCAATGAAGACAGATTGAATGTCATCATTAATCAAATAAGTTTCAAATTGTCTCGGATTTTCGGAAGCATACTGGGAAAGTCTTAAGAGTTGTTTATACTTCATTTTTAAGCGGATTTCTTTACCGTTCTTAATTTTAAAGATGAGCTCATCTTCTAACGGAACCAGCAAATCCTCGGTTTTGATTTCATCAGACATAGTTTTCTCCTAATAAGTTTACGAAATTATCATAAGTCATAATTTAACCTTTGTAAATACAAAATCCGGCATCTTTCGATGCCGGACCTGCTAACCGCTTATTAGGAGTTTTTCTACGGTTAAGTCTCTCAAATATTACTTCAAGAGATAGAACAATCCGTCCCCATGCTCTTCATACAAGGGGTCTCCTTCAACCATACGGAAAGGAGTAAATTCGAACGGAAGGTTGCTGTAGTTGTCAGACTGGAAGCCGACATTGAAACCATTCGTGATACGAATTTTCGGATAAATGATAGTAATCGGAGTTTTTCCATCCGGAAGAATACCGACAACTTTAGCGCCCAAGAACGGCTGAGCTGCACGAGAACCGACGTAAATCAGGTTAACACGTTTTACTTTATCACCTTCTTTGAACTGCATAACTTCTGACGGAGCACTTGCCAATTCCAAAGTGAATTTAGCAGAAGTATCTTCGCTCGGAGTCGTCTTAGCAATCAATTCACTTTCTACAGAGTTAATCGTGATAGCCAAAGAATCGTTATCAGCGATACCCATTGCAGACAATTTTTTCTGTGCAGTAACTGCAACAGTTCCGATAATGGAACCGGTACCGTCTTCAAAACCGAAAGCAGTTTTAATCGGCTGAGAGAAAGCAACCGTAGCGTTATCAGCAGCGATGAGTTTCAATTTACCTTCTTCAATCGTCAAAACGCCTGCACCGGCCATCAGGGCATTCATCTTCTTGAACCACTGGACTACCGTCGAAGACAGAGCGATTTCCGGAGAAGAGCCAGCAGAATAAGCGGCAGTAACAATCTTACCAACAAATACCATATCCTCAGAGTCAGCAGATTGGATAATAATGCGGTCTCCATCGAGATAATCGTCAGAAGAAGCACCCTTAGCGTCTACAACAACCTCGGTTGCAGAAACTGATTTAAGAGTATGAGCTTTGCTCTCTACTATTTTAGTAGCAGACTGACCCAAACCATAAGCCAGGTTCTTTGCAGTATATTCATAAACTTCCATAGAGGTAGTGGTATCGGAACCGGTTTTTTCAGACCATACAATATCATTCTGAACACCTTGGGTCAAATCCGTGTACTGGTCGGTAGAAGAAGTTGTGAAATTCTTCACCAAACCGATAGAATGCTCTTTCGGATTAAGTTTTTCTACGTCTTCCATCGGGCCAATCATAACGGTAGCGGTACCAATGTTAAACGCAGTAGTTTTAGCTTCGCCAGCCATAGCTATTTCCTTTCGTTATATTGATTAATAAAAACATTTACATTGTATCGGTTAATATATTATAATTCAATCGTTTATTATAAACTACGGCTTATAGGAGTTGACCATGGTTAAAGAAAAAACTTGCCCAATAACAATTTATCCTCCGGAAACACTCAAGAAGAAAATTGAAAACCGGGCAAAAAATCTTCATCGCTCACAAAATGAGGATATTCTTTATTTAATTGAGCGGGGTCTTGAATTAGAAGACCTTAAGACTGCCAAGATACTGTCTCTGTTGAAAGAGCAGATGCCAGAATAAACTGAATAGACCTTACATTAGTCTTAGCAAATGGAGCGACTTCGGTATCTCCATTAATAATAAGTGCCCCTATAACTTCTCCGGTTTCGTTGGCAACAAGGTCGATTGTTGACATGGGAACAAGGTCTCCGGCAATTTCACTGATAATTTTATTATGAATAACTTTTTCAGCATCATTAAAGGTAGCAACACCAATATTAAATTCTATGGTAACGAATTTCTCATCAATATCAGCCCCAAATCCTTGTAAGCAAATACAGTGGGTCTCCGGCATCTCAGCCAAATCGGCGTGGGCATCGAGGTCGACATAGACTGCCCCATCAACTATTCCGTTCTCAATGAGCTCTTTTATCTTTTTATTAATATAACGAATGACCGAAGACCGGACATCCAAATATAAATCGGTCTTTTTTCTATAAATCATTTAGATAATACCTCCCTAATAGTCTGACTTGCAGTTCTTTTTAAGTTTCTGTCTGCAAAATATAATAAACTGGGTTCAAACATCGGTCTTACTTCTTCATTAGAAGCAAATACTACAGAATTTCCTAATCTTTTCTTAGTTTTTGCGAAAAGCCTGTTATAAATTCTATCCTGTAAATTCATATTTTTAGCTCTTGGATAAGGTGTAATTCTGATTAAAATTACAGTATTACCTCCGGCCTCCCTTTTCTCGGTAACAGAAACTTTAGGAGAACCTAAAACTCTGGTCGGAGAAGTATTATATAACCAGGTATCTAAAACTCCTCGATAAAGCCAAAAATTATTATGTCCTTTTCTTTTAGCATACGCTCTATTTAAAGGAGGCCAATCAGGCACAGTAGTGTATTCGGCAGGAAATCGATTTCGTGACCGATTAACGACGTTTTCTGACATAAACTTAAATAATCCTCGGGCTTCCTTTGTTAAGGATTTTTCCAGACGGTTTCTAATGGAAGCTACCTTTCTACCAGTAACTCCTTCGAGGTTTTTTCCGATAACTTTACTGAAATCTGTTAAACTATAAACCGCCATTATTAGGTTCCTTATACATAAGCCATATAAATGCCGAGGATTTTATATACTTTTTTTACAACAAATTCCTCACCGAGTAAATCCCCTTCTTTGATTTCTTTTCCGCACAAGAGACGGAATACCGAGCCGGGGACTTTAAGAGAATCTCCATCTTGTCTTACATATTCAGTAACGCATCTTAAGAAACCAAGGTCTTCTGGTTCTCCGGGGACCATTCGGAGAGTTACCGGGTCTTCAACCAAGGTTTTTCTCTTCCATGAAAGATTTTGGTCTAAAGTAACAAGGCCGAACAAATGAAAATTAGGCTCGTAAAAATAACCGTCTTGCATATCAAAGCAGAGGCCGTAAGTACCATTAGGGAGCTTAAAAACATCTCCCTCTTTTACATCTGACTTATCAGAAACCTTCAAAATACGCCGAGCAGTGATAAAGGTCGTGGATTTGGTCTGACTGGCCGGAGGGGCATAAATAAACCCCTTAAAACGTCTCCCATCGTCTCGAGTAAAGGTTATTTCAAATCTTTTACCAACGTTTCTTAATTCCATTAAGATTCCTCACCAGTAACAGCATCCGGAGACCGGGCACCCAAAGCAAACGGGGTATAGTTGTCTACATAAAGTTCGGACTCTCCGGTAATATCCTCAAGAATACCTGACAATTCTTCCTCAAGGTCATTTTTAAGCGCATCCCAGTCAACTATCTTAAGATTTCTTAAAAAGGTGTTAGTTCCGCTCTTTTCAGATTCAGCTACCCGAAGCCGTAAAGAGTTAAAGATATTTAAGGCTGCTTGAATAGCGATTGCCCGATTAGCCCGGAAATTAGACTTATTACCAGATTTTAGAGCCTCAGCGAACTCTTCTCCCAAATTACCGTACATTGTAAGATAGACTTCTGTCATATCTAATTCATCATCGGAGAGTTCTCCATCGTTAATACCAAAGATATTTCTGACATCCTTCACTGAGGCCGTAAAATATGGCTCTTCAATCAATCGATAGGGTGTTTTTAAGCGAACAGTATTTCCCTTGTAAGTAAATAATATTACTATATAACGGTCTTCAAATAAAACCCCCTCCGGGAGAATATTCTGGTTAGCAGAAATAGGAATAGACACCCAATCTTTATGGTCTTCCGGAACTTCGAGAGCATCCTCAGAATAGACAACCTCTCCGGAATTTTTCATAATTTTATATGAATATAAGGAGTCATCAGGTACAACAAAATCTCCGTTGCAGATTAAATTTACTGCAATCTGAGAATCTTCGTTTGAGATAAGATAAGTGTTATTCATGACGACTCCCTATATTTAATTAATTACCGGCTGATTGATTTGATTTCTCATCTTCCTCGCCACCAGCGGTATTACCGGCAGCGTTACCAGCAGCTTTAGCAGGTTTTTCATCTTCCTGATTTTCCAGCAGCAGCTTAGAATTGAGGCTCTTCTCTTTCAAGAATTTGGCGACTGCCTTGTTTTTATCTTTTTCAGAACTGTAGTACTTAACAAAGATTTCGTCAGTACAGTTATCTTTCAAAGTTCCAAGAATATTCAGACGTTTAGCTGAAACTGCGATATTCAAACTAACAGACTCTTCCAGTACATAAGGTCTGTCTGGCATAGCCATTTGACCTTTATGATTCAAATCAAAGAAGCAACCGCCGTCTTTTACCTTGACAAGAAATTTTGCTCTTTTTTCCATATTAAACTCCTTAAAATAAAGGCCACCACCTATAAAGTGGTGGCCTGTTTAGCCTTTATAGAGAATTAACCCTTATCAGCAGTCGTGTAGATAGAACGAGTATCACCGAAGACCAGTTTATAACCGGTGGTTTCAGTTTTTACATACGTTACTCTCTGTTCACGGATTGCAGTTTCAGATTCTTGAATCTGAGAACCTTCCTCAACCAATTCCTGCAAGGTTTCAGCTTTAGAGAAACCCAGCAACTGTTTGTCCGGCATAGCCGAAGAAACAGCGAATTTAATCGGAACAAACAATCCCGGAATAGAAGCGGTCAGAGACGGACCACCTGCGGCGGCAACAGCCTCGGCTTCTGATTTGTTTCCACTCAAAGTCGGTGTAAACAGCATCATGTACATCAGATAGGTATCGTAGTTACCAACGATGGTATCAATCGGAGTACCTTTCTTAGCCATAGACAGCAACCATTTCAAGAAAGAAGCATAATCAATCTTGTTCGGGGTATTGGTAGCCGAAGAATTGTCTTCTTTCATCAAGTCTTCCTGATAAACAACCGGGGCGGCTTTCTGAACAGAATCACCGTTAACCAGAATAGAAGTAGCAGCAGCAACCTTAGACAGTTCCAGACGACGGTTAATACGAGCGACATACGGTGTCAAAATATCAATCGAAGCTCTGCGGTCGAACTCATAAGTGAACTCATAACCGGAACCGTGTTTGAACCAACGGACAGCCTGTTCGGTCGTCTTAATTTTGCGGATAGGAATACGAGCTCCTTCTGCAATGGTCCAGGTGCCCTCGGCATCTTCATCAGATTCTGCAACGATTGAAATCATTTCGATACCGCTGACAGTACGAGAGCTGCCTACGAGGTCAGAAACTTTTTCAATCTGGTCCTGACGGGTAGAGAAGCGAAGAACTTCATCCATAACCGGCTGGAACAACAGGCGAGTACCCGGGTAAGACTTAAAGGTCTCGCCGGCCTGGGCCAACATGATGCTGTTAGCGAAGTCATTTTTAGTCGGCAAGGACAAGAAAGCCAAAGCGGCCTCATATCCATCCATACCAGCTTCACGATAAGCCTTTCCGTCTTCGTCGTTCAGGTCAACGGCCAGTTTCAAGAAGTTAGGAATAGAAATACCATATTCTTTAACTTCGTTCAGCAGCATTTCTGCGGCATTACGAGAAGCTTCCGGAGACTTAGAAACAAGGTCACCTAAGAGAACTTTCAGGCCTCTTTTATTCTTGGATAATTCAAGTAAAGATTTCATTTCTTATTCCTTCCTCTTACGCAACAATACGAGCAACGACATAATCGCTGCCTTTTTCAACAATGTAGGTTTCGTTAACAACAGCTGCTGCATTAGCCATTGCTTTTTTAACTTCGCCGCTTCCGGCACCTACGATAGAATCACCGATAGCTGCTGTATCACTTTCTTTCAAGGGGAATTTAAACCATCCTCTTGTATATACAGTACCAACAACAACACCTTCGGCCTCCCGGATTTCTACCTTATCAAGATAACCGCGGATAACATCTTCGTCCCCAGCCAATTTCATGGTGTTGGGAGCAGAAGCATCTACAGCCAGGGCTTTACCTTCATCTTTTTCGGTAATACCGGAAGCCAGATTAACAGTTACGGCATCACTGGATACTTCGAGACCCAGTAAAGTTACACCCTGTCCAATTTGACTAGCCATATCTTTATTTCCTTCCAAATTAGTTTTTTAATCTCAAAGCTGCCAACTGATTAGCCGTATATTTACAACCATCATTATCTTTGGCATTACTATCTGCTGCGTTAGCAACCCCACCAACGGGGATACTTGCGGCCAGCGTTAATTTACCACTCTCCAAAGCATCTTTCATACTCTGGAAATTAGCATCTTCCGGCAATTTTTCTTTTCCGGAAGCGACTAATACTTTATTTACCTCGCCCAACATAAATTTCTTCATGTCTGCAAGTTCGGCTGCAACAGCTTCACCGGCATCAAGGGCGGGGTTAGCTTCCTCTTCGGAACCTTTCGGTTCTTCTTCGGCAGCTGGCTCGGCAGCGGGAGCGGGTTCTTCAGCAGGAGCGGCTTCTGCTTCAGGCTCTTCGGCAGCGGGAGCGGGTTCTTCTTTCTTAGCCAGTTCTTCGAAACGACCTTCAACTTTCTCTTCGAATTTTTGAAGGTTTTCGGACAACTCAGCTAATTTAGCGAGAATTTCATCCATATTTTTTTCCTCTTCATCAGTTAATTTACCGTTAATATGCAAATTAATTGCCTGTTGTTCCAACTCGGACAAAGAGGCTTTAACTTGCTTACTGTTAGCAGCTAAGGAAAGCTGCTTAGTCTTGTCAAGAATCTTTGCATGGCGAGCAGCACCTCGGTTGACAAGAGAAACTTCATATAATTTTTCAACTCCGATAATATTCAAATGAGCGCCGTCTTTACCAAACTTAGCATCACAATGAGGACAAGTACCGGTAAGAGAGGCAAGCCAACGGAGACCATCATCGGCTTCAAGGAAATCTTTCTGGCATTCAGAACAAATTAATTTCTTTCCTGAGAAGCCAATCGAAACTTCATCAATAATTCCGGCATCCAACTTACTGATAATCTCTGGGTGTTCGGTGCTGACAATGAATGTAGCATACAGGGCTCTTGCACCAGTATCCATTTCATCAACAGCCTTAGCAACGATAATTCTCCCTGTTGGGAGTTCTCTGTCATCGTGCATTACTTGAATAGTAGTATTCCGGAGAGGGTCATTCATAAGAATTTCCAGCTCGGAAATCGTAGAAGCAGAAACCTGAGCTTTGTCATACATAGAGTTTTGGCTAAGAGGTTCCGTAGAAACTACCCGAGCCTGATAAGCAACAAATTTAGAAAGGTCAACACCCTCTCCGCATTTTGCTTCAATCTGCTGTTTTAATCTCTCATCAATTTCTATTCTTTTCGCCATGTCTATACCTTTGTTTTGTATAAATAAAGATTAACCTCTACAAATCTCATTTTCAATAGTTTATTTCAAACTATTTATTCAAATTCTTCCCTTTTTCTCTTGGTGTCGTCGTTTTTGTCGTATTTGACCGGGCAGAATCATTATCATCCGGGGTTATTGCTCTTCCAAGAGGGTCACTGTTTGGCGACACGTCAGCCGTATTAACTTGATTAGACCGGAAGTTAGTTCCCGACAATTTTGGATAATTCCAGAGAGGAATACGCCCATTATTAAGGATATGGTATTCTTCATCTGAGATTGTCCCTAAGGACAATTCTTCCATAAGACGAGACTGGCGCATAACCTTCTGGGCCTCCAGCTCAATCTCGGGCTTCAATTCCACGGGTCTGGATTGAATCTCTACATTTCCGTCAAATCCCTGTAATCTCATGGCCAAAGTCAAAGCCTCTGATAAAATATAATCGATAGGCTTATTAATTTGGTCGGCGTTCTTTGCGAAGACTTGAGCCTCTACAGAAGCGGTATTTACACCCGAAGAACCGCGGCCTAATACAGATGATACGGACTTGAGGGCAGCCTGGTTCTGCGCATTAAGGGTCTCAACGACCTCTGATATTTGCAAAGTAACGCCGGCAGCTTTATCATTAATTATTTTTACTGACATTGAATCAGTATGAGCTACAGGCTGGTCAGCAGCTACGCTAGTGAAGATGTTAGCTGCGGAAGCAACGAGATTAGATACCCATTCTTTTACTTTTGCTGGGTCATCTTTTATTGCGGCCGGGACATTTTTAAGGGCAACTTCTTCCATGACCGTAATATCAATCCTTGGATACCCGGTGATTTTCATAATTCGATAGAGGTCATTAATAACCTGTTGTCTGGCAGCAATCGTATTAATTGCACTTACAAAATATGAATATGTGTAAGGAGATGTCGGGTCTCTACGAAAAGAGGCCGTAAAAAATGTCGGAATATCGAGACTGATTTTTTCTCCGGATTCAGTTGTTTCCAGCTGGGGTTTATATCCCCCGGCCTTTTTCTCATACCATTTTACATAATACATATCTACGTTGCGGAGCTCGGAGGGCTGCATTAATTTATCAACCACGAGCTCCATACCGATAGACCCACGGAGAAGTAGCATGTATTTTAAATTGGCTCTTATTTCATTAAGAGAAGCTTTATACTGATAACCTAAAGTATAATCATTACGACGGGTTATCTGGTCGAGAATGGAAAATAATTGTTTTGTACCGTCCTGGCTTAACTCCCCATTACCATCTCTGACAATATAAACCAAATCAGTATCAGACATGGTAAGATAAGCGTTAACCGCCGCGGAGCAGTCCGGGTCGGTACGAAAGAGGTCTTTCAATAATGTCTGACTGTTTGAGGAATGCCGGCTGGTATAGATGTCGGTTAAATGTTCGTAATAATTTGGAGCTGAAAGAACTTCCGTATTACCTGCCTTATAAGTATCGGTAACGGATGTTCCCCCGGCCTTGGCCGACTTGGTGGGTAATATGTAGCTAAAAAGTTTGCTGCTCGAAGAAGCTAATCTTGCAATGATACCCATACCTTTGCCTTAAAATAAACGATTTTCTCTTGAACTACTATATCCAATTAAATTTATATTGTCTATAACATTTTTAGATTTATCTTTCAAGGAGTTAGTGGGAACCGCAGTAATTAGACACTCTCTCATTTCTCCTTTAGCTTCGCCTAAACCTTCAACATAATAGATTTTTTCAGCTACCATAGCATAAGCAGAAGCATGAAAAAAGTGGTCGGTACCGTTTATTTTTCTCCACTCCGGAGCTTTTCCAGCCTCATCATCTCTAATCATATCGCGAAAATGAAGGATAAGGGTGTCCAAAAGGTCTCCATAACCATAAAGAGACAATTTTTCTTGTGATATACCATCCATCACGCGGTCGAGAGCAGCTGTGCGGCTTATGGTATAATAAATTACCTTCCCATCAATATCTTTCTTAGGCTCGGCATCTCGGAACCCGGCATAAACTACAGGCATAATTTTATCATTGGACTCCTCAAAAATTTCGTCGGAAAGAGATGTATAAGGGTATCGGTCGATTGCTCCGGCAATAATTCGATACTTATCTTGGAAATATTTTATTCTTTCTTTTAACTTTTTATAATGTACCTGCTCGAATTTAACAAGAGCCCCTTCAACATATAAAGCAATATGGCAGACTAATCCCACGTCAATACCAATAAACATAGGCTTGTCTTTGGAAATGTCCGGAGTATTAGGAGATTGTGCCGCCTTACGGATTTTGAACTCCTCCATTCTAGAATTTCCACTTTCATAATCTTCTCCCAATACGGTATTAAATCCCCGACGGACTTTTCCCTTTTTAATATAATCAGCCATAGTCATAACAAGGTATTTGATGCTGAGGAGGGGAGAGGAGAAAGGACGAACCTGATAACCTCGGGAATGAAGACGACTTGGATACTTAGGAACCCATTCTCTTCGGCTGTCATCATTCAAGTCCAAAGGCTTTCCACACTTGGTACATCTTACATAAGCGGAATCAAGGTCGAGGCCAACCGCTATTTTGGCATCAATATCGGTTATAACATTAATTTCTTTAGGCAAGTCAGGAATACAAACACTGTTTAAGTCATATAATGGAACCTGCTGATGATTACAGTGAGGGCACTTATAGAAATATTCATGCTGGTCAGACCCCTCATATTCCAAGGACACCCCATAACCGGTAAAGGTTGGGGTACTGAACATTTGCTTTATCTTAAAATCAGAGTGTTGGTAGCGGGAATTAAACAGAGCAATGATTTCCATATCTGACAAATCAAGCTCATCGTTAATAATCATATCGACCGGGGTGGACGTAGCGTCAGCTTCACTGTTACCGGCAATATAAAGAAAGGAATCTCCCAGCTGCATAATGGAATTATTACGGACTTCCTTTCCCTCTTTTCCGCCAAACTTAGGAAAATCTCTATCGAGGATGGGTCTGATACGGGTCTTACTGTTTCGGTCTCTCATCTCGGTAGTTGGGAAAGAATACAAGGCATTAGTTCCCGGATTTTGTATTAGGAAGCCGAGGGTTTTTCGAATTTGTCCCTCGGTAAGACCAACTTGGGATAACTTTTTACAACAAAGATTAGGGTGCATGTCGTCCAATATCTGTCTCTGGAACTCGTGCCTCTTAAAAGAAAAAGGCTGTCCTTTTAATGTGGTATTATTACAAATCCACTCGGCCATGGATGTGTCTTTATTGATGGACTCGATTTTTTCAACAATGCTTTTTATGTAGGGGTTAGTATTCCAATCCATATCGGTCTCCTTGCTTAAGAGATAAATCAAAAAAAATATTTTTACAAGAAAAACTTGACATAATAAGACAAATGTGATTATAATGATACTGTTCTTAAGTTAAAGCATTGTAAAAATGTGAACACTCTATTTGTTCCTGCCGATTGAAAATCCTCTCTTTTTAGGGGGGATTTTTTATGTGTTGACAAATAGAGAAAAATGACATAAACTAAACCTGTAATTTGTAAAGCTCCGCACAGGTTTTTACAAAGGTCCTAAAAGTCCTTATTTAGTTCCTAAACTACATTGATGATTCTTTCGTGATTGAAGCCTCCGTCCCCTAAACGGAGGTTTTTTTTATTGACAAGGAAAAACGAATGGAATATAAAGACAAAGTAGGACATAATATGACAGAGGAAAATATGAAGAATAAATTAACCCTAAAACAATTCTCTGCCGAAGTTGGCTATTCTACACGCCAATTAAGCAGGTATATTAAGTCTGGTAAACTATTCCCTCGCCGATGGTTGAACGGAAGATGTTATTTTTTGGAAGAAGATATTGAAAAATTTAACAATTTCTTTCAAAATGTTACAAATCCCGCCGTTTTAGACCTTACATTGTCGGAGAATCCAGATGGAGAAGACGAATTATCCTGATATTACCTACCCCCAGGTATTTAATATTCAAACTATTTTTATGAATTTTAAAAAAGACCCTGATTATATAAAAAATTCTCCTTACTCAGAGGCGGTAAAGACTGGGTTAGAGAGCATATTCAGGAGAGCCAACGAGCACGAGAACCGTATCCAAAAGGCAGATTTAGTCGATTTGAACCTTGAAGAAGAAGCCAATCTGGTTTATAGTCGAACGAAACAGCTCATGGATAAACCTCTCGAGCCAAATGAGGAGCTTTCTATCCTCAAAAATGCCGCAGTTATGTTGGAAAAATTATTAGACTTGGCTGAAAGAGCTAAAAATCAGCGCTATATTAGGGATTTAGAGCAGAAAATATTGAAAATAGCTCAAAAGATGCCGGAAGAATCGAGAAATGAATTATTAAATATGTTGAAGGAATAAAAATGGGAATTTTTAGCGAAAACGCCCCTAAATTATGGGCTTTAGGGCTACCGGTTATGCCTCTCTACCCCAAAGAGAAGAATCCTATCGTTCCGTCTTGGCAACAGTTCGCAGAACGGATGCCAACTCCGGACGAACAGGCTTTCTGGCTTAAAAACTATGCCAATGGTAACATTGGCCTCCCCCTCGGTCCGCAGTCAGGCTGTGTAGCGCTTGATATTGATACCGAGAATGATGAACTTTTCAAATTAGTTTGCGGCCTTGTTCCGCAATCCCCGTGGAACCGTATCGGTTCTCATGGAAAGGTGATGCTTTTCAAGTACACCGGCCAAAAAACTTTCCGTATCAAAGATATTGATGGTGTAACTATTTGCGAGCTGCTTTCAGCCCGTACACAGGTTGTTATTCCTCCGTCAATCCACCCCAAAACTCAGAAACCTTACTATTCGGATACTAATCTGGAAGATGTAATAAAAAATCTGCCGGTACTTGACCAGAACATTGAGAACATTCTTCGCCAATCTCTCGAAGATTTTGGCGTAACCCTGTCTCACTCAGGCTGGACAAGAACCACGGATTACATTTCCAGAGGAAGCCGTGACGTAAAAATGACTTCTATGGCCGGGTTCTTTGCCAACGGGGTTACCAGAGGAGAGCTCTCAGTTAAGGAAGCCATTGCAAGAATGTACGCTTGGTATTCTTCCTGCGTGGAACAGATTGCCGGAGATGATGTCGACATCGATAAAGGCATCAGAAACATGATTTCTTTCCTCGTGCAAGACGTTATCGGGCCAAAGAAGAAGGTTCTGCCACGAGGGTGGGACGAGGGCCTCTCCGAGGAAGAAAAAACCCAAATGGGGCTCAATTTTAATACCGAGCTCGAGGAGTGGGACTATAATCGCTTAAAAGAATATCTTTACGAGCAATTCAGCCTTCATGCAGAGGATTCTGTCCAGCGCTCGGAAGCAATCGAGTATATCTTATGCCGAATCGCCCGGTCTCCGAGCCTGACATCGCTTGACGAGGACCGAATTCTGAAATATATCAGCCAAACTTGCAAAAATATCCAGCTTTCTGCCCTCCGGAAGCGCTTAAACGAGTTAAAAACAGGCGATTTAAGAGGAACCAACCACACAGAAATCGCCCGTGCCGTTATCGAGGAAGTCCGCCGGTCAACGGATATGCACTTCTTCCAAGACAAATTGTGGCGGTGGAACGGCTCGAACTGGGAATCGCAGCCGGAACAAGAGCTGCTTGAAATGATAGCCAACAACTTCGGTCATCTGCCGGCCGCAACTCGAGCCACAGACCATGCAGGTATCATCAGAATCTTAAAAAATATCGTACCGCAGGGGTTAACCGTTAACGGAGTCCCTCAAGCAAACGGTATTAACTTCGCCAACGGGTTCGTCGATATGGAAGGAATCCTCCATCCACACAATCCGGCCTATGGTATGACTTACACTCTTCCTTTCCGGTATATGCCGGAACTGGGAACATTAGACCATTGTCCTCGTTTTAAGCAGTTCCTTACCGATGTTTGGGGAGAAGAAAAAGACTTCACCCAACGGGTTCGGGCTCTTCAAGAGGTAATGGCCTCCACTTTCTTCGGTATCGGCACCTCTTTCTCACGAGCCATCCTGCTTTATGGTATTGCCGGCTCAGGCAAATCCCAGTTGTTGGAAATCGTGAAAAACCTGCTGCCGCAGAAAGTGGTATCTTATATCCCGCCCTATGACTTTGACGACAGATTTAAGGTGACGGAACTTTCCCGTTCCATCATGAACATCTGCGGAGAGTTACACCGGGATAAAAAGATACCGTCCGCTGCTTTCAAGCAAATCATTGACAGCTCCGAACTGTCTGGCCAATATAAAAGCCGCCCCTTGTTTGATTTCCGCCCGAAAGCGACGCATTGGTTTGCCAGCAACCACCTTCCGAAGTCGGATGACGATACCGAAGGCTTTAACCGCCGGTGGTTAATCCTGTCGTTTAACCATCCGGTTTCTTCGGATAAAAAAGTCCGTAATATTGGCGATATAATCGTCGCTGAGGAGAGAGAAGCCATTGCGGCCTGGGTAGTATCGGTGATAAACGAGCTGCGTAAGCAGAGCGAATATTCAATACCCGACAGCCACTATAGCTTTGTCTCGGAGATGGCTTCTGAAAACGATACACTTTTTTTCTTTCTCATCTCGGACAAGGGGCCGAGAAAGGTATTGAACGACGACGGGAGCTTATCAGAAAGTACGAAAATACACGCCGACAAACTCTACGAAGAATACACCGCCTTTTGCTACTCTACGGCTCATGCCCGGCCTGTGGGGTTGAAAAGATACTCTCAGAGGCTGAGGGAATTATCGATTTTTATGGGATTCAAAGTGGACAGTTTGACGGTGTATGGACTCACAATGGACAAGGGCCAGGCTACAATGGCGAAGAGTGTACCATTGATAAGAAACTTTTAGTTAGAAACGGAAGGATTATCAGACATGACAAATAACAACCGTATTTACAGGAGGGACCAATTACGGTTCCTTACTGCTGACGTTAACCATATCTTAGCCAAAGCCAAGGAAATACAGAAAGATTTTCCGAGCGAGGAAGACGGCGCTAAAGAAGATTTAGACCGAGCCATATATCACCTTAACAAAGCGTTTTATCATTTAAACTGGACGTTAGCCGGAGAAATGGACCCATGGGATTAGAAGCTATGATGACAAGAATGCAATCTGATTTATTAGAAAAATATACCATTTACAGCAAGGACAAAAAGCTTAAGCAAATAAACTGGCCGATACCGGTAAACGTTGAGGGGATAACTCCCCCCAAGACGTTTGTCTTGAAAGGTCAAAAAATGACCTTTAAGCTATACTCGACCAAGAAAGCCAAGGCGTTTATCGAATGGGCTCTTACCGAGCTGTCTTTAAGCAAGAAGGAATTTTACAGCACTTGCCGGAGAATGGACGTTGTTAAGAAACGGTCGCTAATTGTTTATGTGCTAAGGTGCGAATTTGGCGTTCCCTGTGTACAGGCTGGGGAGATGATAGGCAGGAACGTATCACAAATTCCTTATCTTCAGATGGTTGCCATAAGGGAATATGGCGAGGAACTAAAAGAAGTAGGAGACCTTATTAAGAAATGGAGAGAATATGATGCAGAACCCCGATGCCAACAACACCAGTAACACCAACAACGAGAACAACACCAACAGCAATGCCAACAGCAATGCCAAAAGGATAAAGATTGTTCACAAAGACGGAAAAACCTATACCTATCCTCTAAGCAAAGTTCCCTCGTGGCTTAAGCATAAGGGAGAGTCTACCCAAAGGTATGACTGGCCGATTCCGATTGGCGAGAAGAGAGGTCCGTGGACGGACACGCCTCCTGAGGTATATTATGTAAAAAATCAGGAGATACGGAAAAAGAGAGGGAAAGCTGAAACTCTGGGGTGGAAGGATTGGGTGGAAGACTTCATAAGATTTACTTGTGAAAGAGAAGGTGTAGAACTCTATAATATTCTTTCTCCGGACAAGCATTCCCGTTTTGTGATAGTGAGAGCCCTTATTGTGTATGCGCTCAGGTGCAGGGGTGTTTCACGATGGCAGTTGGGGAAAATGTTACACAGAGACGGGGCTACTATACAATACTTACAGGGAAAAGCGGTAGCGTTATTTGGTGACAAACTGAAAGAAGTCAGCAAGCTGCTTGAGGAGTGGGATGAGAGATAACCCCAGAAATCGAATCCAGAAAAACCCTTCCTTTTGGGAGGGTTTTTTTATTGGATACAGGAAAGGGAAAGGGGGGTAGTATAATGAATAGTATAATGAATAGTATAATGAATAGTATAATGAATAGTATAATGAATAGTATAATGAATAGTATAATGAATAGTATA
>OJMH01000322.1_pt1 | contig 66684 bp, 61 predicted proteins | sample 1597111 | NCBI WGS metagenome assembly OJMH01 (sample SAMEA2452115, study PRJEB22498) | human gut metagenome | reverse complement strand
GTATCCGACCATCGTACCTATAATCTACTCTTTTATCACCAATTGAACGTATCCGACCATCGTACCTATAATCTACTCTTTTATCACCAATTGAACGTATCCGGCCATCGTGCCCATAATATACTCTTTCATCACCAATTGAACGTATCCGACCATCGTGCCCATAATATACACTGCCAGCAAAACATACATTTGACAAAAATAACAAACAGATTAAGACAAAAACTTTTTTCATAAATAATTCCCTTGCTTATACTATATTCATTTTATATAACGAAATTACTTTAAAACTGTTCAAAAAAGCCCCCGGTAGGATGGGTTGAACAATTTCATTCAACCCATCAAAAGATTATTCAAAATCTAAACAGAGAATATTATTTAAATCTCCGAAATTGCACCAATTTTCATCATAAAAACCATTCTTTACAAATTTACGAAAACTTGAATATTCCCAATCCTCGATTTCCATATATCCCGCTCGCATTTTTACATGTTACTTGCAGATAATTAGTGATTTTTCAGTTTCTTTGCATCAAAATTTTTAGAAATCTTATCCAGTGTCGCCTTTGTCGAGTCTTACCTTTCACAAATCGATACTCATCACTTAATTCCTTATCTTGAACTTTTCTCAGACATTTTATGTAAACATTTGTAAAAGTTCCTTATATTTCCTAAAGAAAAAAAAAAAATGACGATAATAAAATAGAATCGTAGCAAATAAAAAAGACATAAGAGCAAGAAAGGAGTTTTTATGGAAATTACTGGAAATTATGGCACAAATCCAACTTATTCAAACAAATCCACCGAGGAGAAACGTAAAGCAGAAGAAAAGAAACTAGAAGACAAGAAAAAAGCTGAAGAATCACAAAAAAATGAAAAAACCTCCACAACATCCGCAACTTCTGCAACTTCTACCTCGTCAACAAGAGTTAATCTTAAAGACGTAAACGTAATGGACTATTTGTTCCCCGAAACCGCAAAATCCACATTTAATTTTGATGAATTACAAGAATTGGTCACAAAAGATTTTAATAAACTGCTTGCCAGACTAAAAGATCTAAAGTCCAGCGGGGTTGTTTCATCCATAAAAGTCAAGGTTCAAGAAAACGGGCAAACAAGCGCAACTGTTGAGCATGACGGCATTGAATATGAATTTTTAGGCACTCAAAAAAATGAAGCACCTCAAGAAGCTCCGACAACTTCAACAACTCCTAGCGCTCCGAGCACTCCAACTACCCCAACAACTCCAGCTGCGCCCGAAAAGACCGAATCGGAAGACAATAAGGGAATATATTATATAGATACAGGTGTAAAAACCGGTGCGTCAAAAGATTATGACGGAAAAATGATAGATGCCTATGATATGGCGTGGTACGGAAGCGGTCCTAATAGAGAAAAGGACAATCTGATTAACGCAGCGACACATTTCCCTGAAATTTATCAACCATTTGTCGAAGCCGGCTTAATAAAAATGAACCAATACGGAGATTACGAAATCACAGACCAAGAAGCTGTAGATAAACTCTTTGGCAACAGCAACGGTCTTGGCATGGATGAATTAAAACAGCTTTTGACCGGTAGAAATTTTGATGCCGAAAAAATTAAAGCATTTATCGAAAATCAACCGCCACTTGATAACGGACAAAGCTTTATTGACAAATTCCCTGAAGAAGGAATGGACGTAAGCGAATTTATCCAGCAATACAGAGAATATCCTGACGTACTTGAAGCATTTGTTCAAGCTGATATGATTAATATCGGCAGATGGAACGAAATTAGCGAAAGCAGAGGTTTCTCTTTCCTTACAAGAAATACTGATGGAAAAATCACAAAAGATGTACTCCAAGAATTGTTAACTGATGGCAATTTTGACGCAGAAAAAATTGTCGAACATGCCGGAATGTCATATGAAGGGATGTACGTAAATAGAAACAAAACCAAAGCAGAATTTGCAGAAAAACATAACGCAAATTATGAAGCTGCACAAAAATATATGGAATATTTTGATTCGTTGTCCTATACAGAAAAAAGGTCATTACGTGAAGACCCCAACAGTACCGTAAGATTTGTAGAATATTATCTTGAACAATATGAAGAAATAATGAATGATGTTTACAGCGGAAACTTAAATCAATGGATAACAAATATGCAATTCTACACAAGAAATGATATTGATCAGGTTGTTAAGAAAATAGCATTAACAAATCCTGAACTGCTCAGTTAACAAAAAACTGTTTTAAAAAACAATATCTGATTAATTTTGATGGGTTGAATGTAATTATTCAACCCATCCTACTTTCTTGTTAATAAATCTTGATAAAATAAAACACTAACGCAACTTATAAAAATTAGGGGGTTTATACTGTTGTTAAATCTGACAAAGGAGAAATAATGATGACTTCAAAGAGTTTTTTAGCTCGCAGGAAACAAAGAAAGCTGTTAATGAATTAATCAATAACGGAAATGATGATATCGTAACTTTAAAACCGGTTATTGAGCACGATATGAATTGTCGTATCCCGTGTTTGCAAGTGAGGGTAATAAATAATAAAGATGGCAAAACCTATTTAGGAACTTCTTGCGTAATGGGCGCTTATCCCAGAGAAATAACATCAGAATATAAAAGAGCACAAGTATATAAGAAAGAAGTTCCGCAAAGTGCTTTGTCTGAATTTTATATTTGAAGAAATAATCAGCCCCCAGCCCGTAGAATGGCTTAAACAACCCCATTCAACCCATCAACTTTTTCAAATTGTCCTCTCCCGCTCACGCAGGCGGGGATTTGGCTTGATTCTTCCTGCCCAACCCGTCAACCGCCTAATTTATCACCAAAAACGACTTCAACTTCCTCGCCGAGGCGTCCTTGTCAGAAATTATCTCAAGCGGCTTGTTTCCGGTCGAAACGTTGCCTTTAAAATCCAAAGAGGTCGACCCGCCGCCGTCAAAATTCATGGCTTTTGTCAACTTTAAACATTTGCAGTACTGAGCAAGCTCGGGCAGCGTCATCCGGTGCTGAACAGTGGCGATAATTATATAAATATCGTTGTCTTTTATGCCGATAGCCGTACGGGCGCATTTTTTGTATGCAGAAATCGAATCACGCAAAATCTTCCCGTCAGCGGACTTTTCAACAAAATATTCGTCCTCCAAACGCAAATTCGGATACAATTCCGGCCCCGCCTGAAGCGCATGAACAACCTTGCAGCTGGTCTTTTTCAGCCCGAAAGGAGGCAGAGAATGTTTTCTTATGTCATATTTTCGTTTTCCGTTACAATCCAGCACCCGAAACTCCGTCCGGTCAAGGATTTGCGACAAATGCGCCTTTAAAGCGGAATTGTTCATCAAACTCGAATTTGTCGTAGGGTCAAGCACCGTTTCTCCGTCAATAATCACATAAGACGAAGTATTTTTGTTCTTCGGGTCAAAATATCCCGCATTTATAACCAGCTCAGCGCCGGTTTCTTCAAAAACCGTCCTGTTGTACTGCAAAAACCGCACAATATGCGGACGAATATTTTTTATGCTCTCCTGCGGAACTTTTATTACATAAACGCCTTTATCATTTGTAACCTCGATTTGCGGGGTTTTGAACGCGCTGAAAACCATACAGCCGGCAAGCAAAAATAATACGGCTGCGAATTTTATACCTTTTTTCATTATAAATCCTTCATTTTTTTGAATACAAAGATTGCTGCGAGGATTGCCAGAGGCTGGATTGACGAGGTAATCCACGGGCTCAAAAGACCTTTCTCCGCGCACATGTCAAAGAAAGGAATTGTAATATAATACCCGAACACCACCGCAATACCAATAGTAAACCCGACTAATCTTTGTTCTCTCGGCTGGCTGAACCCGAGAATGCAGCCCAAAACCGCAAAAAGAATGCAAATAAGCGAATGAAAATACCTTTGCAAATACTTGTTAAGCATAGCACGGTACTCATCCATGAGGTTTTCTTTTTTCAAAAGCCTTATATATTCGGTAATCTGAGCGTTGTTGAGCTCTCTGTCGCGTTTTACGGAGTAATTCATAAGCTTGAAAGCGGTTTCCCCGTTTTCTCCGCTCAAAACATTAACAGTTTTGTGTTTGGAAATACTCTTGAACACCCCTGCTTCCGTAAGCTGGTATTTTTTCACGTTTTGCAGCGTCCAGGTGCCGTTTTTGTAAACAGCATAGTCAGCCAGCAAAATACTATTTAAAACGCTCGTGTCAGTATATTGATTTGCGTTGAAATTCAGCACCAGCGGGCTGGAAATCTGATGATTGTGGTACGAGGGGATAATAAGTATTTTTTCGAGCTTGTCTTTATCGGCTTTTACGTTGTAAACAAAGTGAGTTTCGTAGTTAAGGTGCTTAATTTTTGCGCTTTTTGCTTCACTGTAAGGAATTAGCGTGTTGTGCATAGAAAAACAAATCACCGTAAGCACAACACTGAGCGCCACAACCGGCACAATTATCCGCTGAAAAGACATGCCGATTCCGCGAAGCACAGTAAGCTCAAAATCCTTGCTTAACTTGTCAAAAGAATATAAAGACCCCAGAAGCAGCCCCACGGGCAGCGCTTTGACAATAATTTTCGGAACCTCGTAAATGAGTAGCTGAATTGCCTCCTGCGGGGTGATTGAACCCTGAAGAGTGTATTTAATAACCTTTAAAAGCGTTTCCGGCGCAATCCAGATAACCACAAAAAGGAAAATACAAACCAGAGTAGCCGCAAAAACCTGACGAAATAGATATTTGTCGAAGATTTTTATAGACATTACAGCGTAAAGTCCTTTCCAAGATAGAATTGTTTCGCAACAGGGTCATTTGCAACTTCTTCGCTTCTGCCCTGAATTTTGATTTTACCGTCAAAAATTACATAAGCTCTGTCGGTGATTGAAAGCGTAGCCTTGGGGTTGTGGTCGGTAATAAGAACGCCCAGCCCCTTTTCTTCGGACAATTTCCGGATATTATCTTTAATTTCGCCGATAGCAATCGGGTCAATCCCCGTGAACGGCTCATCAAGAAGAATAAATTCCGGACTTGCCGCAAGCGCCCTTGCCAGCTCAACACGGCGTCTTTCGCCACCGGAAAGCGACACTGCAGAAGACTTTCTGCGCTTTTGCATGCCGAATTCGTCGAGCAAATCTTCGAGTTTTGCAGCTTTTTCTTCTTCATTTAGCTTGTCGTTCATTTGCAGAACGAGTTTAATGTTATCTTCAACAGAAAGTTTCCTGAAAATAGATGCTTCCTGCGGCAAATAACCGATTCCGGCTTTTGCACGGACATTCATCGGTACATTGGTCAATTCGGTATCACCGAGAAAAACCTGCCCGCCGTTGGGTTTAACGAGCCCGACGACCATGTAAAAAGTTGTGGTTTTGCCTGCTCCGTTGGGGCCGAGAAGCCCGACAACTTCGCCTTTGTTGACTTCAAAGCTGATATCGTTTACGACCGTTCTGTCGTTGTAAATTTTAATGAGATTTTTTGCCGTAATTTTCATTTTTTCTTCCAAAATATCTAATCTAGTGTCGCCTTAGGCAATTCGCCTACGCGAACCGCCCAAGGCTCACCTTTTCTAATCGTCACTCAAAAAATTCGTTCACGTCACTTCGTTCCTTATCACGAATTTTTCTCGGACATATTTAGAATTGTAAATTTTGTATATTTGTTTAACAAAAATAACTTTTTATGAACTTAAATGCTATTATAAGAAAAAGGATGGATATATGAAATTCGAAGTCGGAGGGGGAAACCGTTTTTTACAAATAAGACGAAATGCATACTGGGCGCATATTCATTTGGATTCTAGATTTTCGCTTTCTGATTCCGCAAAAGATGACATGATTGCTCATTTGAAGGATTGTATTGAAAATCCAACCAGAGGATTGCTTGCCCGCAGGGAACAGACAGGGAAAAAGATAAATTATCCCGGCTATTACGATTTTCATAAAAAGCAGATTTCAAAACTGCCGGAAGTTAAGCAGTTGAACGATGTTTTTGAATCAAAACTCGTCACAATGTATCCAAAAACTCTTTCGGTAAGAAATTATCTTATAAAAAATGATAATGTTGTGCTCAATCGAGTTAAAAGAGTTTCCGCAAGGGTAAAACATAGGGTTTTTAAATTTCTTTATTTACTGAAGTAATATGGAGCAAAAAATGAAAATAAATGCAATAAATTCGTATAAAAAAGCGTCAAATACATCTTTTGGAGAGATTCATCCAGCTTATATTGCAAAAATGAGCGAAAGGCTGGGCAATGTGCAGCGTGATGTTGTTGACTTGAAAGAAAAAGCTGATGAAGCGAAAAAAAGAGAAGAATTGATTATAAAACAAAACCGTAATATTCTGCATTCTCTTGCTATTTTGGGTAATATGGTGGCACACCAGGATGACTATGATGTGAATGAAAAATGTCGCAAGGCAAACCGCATTATTGAGTTGTCTAAAGAATATTTATGATTTTTAACAATCCGTTTTCCCGCTGGTTGTCAAATTAAGCTGCTCTTTTATCTCCTGCACCTCGTAGGTAAGCCTGTTGAGCTGGCATTTTACAGGGTCGGGCATTCTGTTGTGCATTAGCTGGCCGTCAACCATTACACGCTGGTGAACAACGCGCCCGGGTATGCCTACAACCGTACAATCCGCCGGAACATCATCAACCACGACCGAACCTGCTCCGATTCTGGAATTTTTGCCTATTGTGAGGTTTCCGAGGACTTTTGCGCCTGCGCCGACAATAACATTGTCTTCAAGCGTCGGATGGCGCTTTCCGTGCTCTTTTCCAGTTCCTCCGAGCGTTACGCCCTGATAAAGAAGCACATCATCGCCAATAAAAGTTGTTTCGCCTATTACAACGCCCATTCCGTGGTCAATAAAGAATCTTCGCCCGATTCTGGCGCCCGGATGGATTTCTATGCCAGTAAAAATCCGGCTCCAATAAGAAATCAACCGTGGAATGACAGGAATTCCCCAGTATCTCAGCTTATGCGCAATTCTGTGCGCAATCAAAGCATGCAGCCCCGGATAACATAAAAAAACTTCGACAATATTATTTGCCGCAGGGTCTTTTTCGTAAATTGTTTTTATATCCTCTTTAATTTGCGCAATCGCACGTTTTAGCAGCATTTTTTCTCCTGTTTTGGACGAATTTTTAAGTTAATCGAATAATTTTGTTGATAAATACCGTTCGCCGTAATCTGTTATTACTGTGACAATTTTTTTGCCTTTATTTTCGGGGCGTTTTGCAATCCTGAGTGCGCCGCTGACGTTGGCTCCCGAGGAAATTCCGCAAAGCACGCCTTCTTTTCTTGCCAGCAGCTTTGCAGTTTCAATTGATTCGTCCTCTTCTGCCGTTATTACTTCATCAATGACGCTCATATCAAGGTTTTTGGGTATAAAATTTGCTCCAATGCCCTGAATTCCGTGCGGGCCTGCTTTTCCCTCTGATACAAGCGGGCTGTCTTTGGGCTCGATTGCAATGATTTTTATGTCGGGATTAAGCTCTTTCAGGCGTTGCCCAACCCCTGAAATCGTGCCGCCCGTGCCGAAAGAAGCAACAAAAATATCTATATTCCCGCCGGTATCTGCCCAAATTTCTTCTGCTGTTGTCAAAATGTGGGATTTCGGGTTGTCTGGGTTGCTGAATTGAGCCGGAACAAAGCTGCTTTCGTATTTTTCAGCAAGTTCAAGCGCCATGTCCACCGCGCCTTTCATGCCTGCTTCTTTTGGCGTCAAAACAAGCTCTGCGCCGTAGCCCTGAAGCATTTTTCTTCGCTCAATACTCATACTTTCTGGCATTGTCAGGATTATTTTGTATCCTTTAACAGCGCAAACAAGAGCAAGCCCGATTCCGGTATTTCCGCTTGTTGGCTCGATTATAACCGTGTTTTTGTCGATTTTTCCGAGCTTTTCAGCTTCTTCAATCATTTTCAAGGCTGCGCGGTCTTTTATTGAATGCGCAGGGTTGAAAAATTCGAGCTTCAGGTAAATTTCAGCCTCACTGTCGTTGATTTTGTTCAGCTTTACCATCGGGGTTTTCCCGATTAGCTCCAATATATTGCCGTAAATCTCAGGCATTTTTCAGCTCCATGAATTTTCGTTTTCCTGATTGCAGGATTTGTGATTTTTCTGACGGTTTTACAACAAAAGCCGTGTCGTTGATTTTTTCATTATCAATTTTTACACCGCCTCCGGCAATTAGCCTCTTGGCCTCCCCCTTGCTGGCAACAAACCCCAGCTCAAGGAGCAAATCAAGAATATTCGTTTCTGTTTTCAGCGTAAACGACGGAATATCCTCCGGAATCCCTTTGTTTTGAACAACATTCACAAATTCATCCTGCGCTTTTTTGGTTTCTTCGTCGCTGTGGTATTCGTTTGTGATTGTGTAAGCCAGCTGCATTTTTATGTCGCGCGGATTTTCGGTTTTTAAGCGTTCTTCAATCTTTTTCAGCTCTTCATCTGAAATATCAGTCAAAAGTGTAAAGTATTTCATAATCAACGTGTCCGGAATGGACATAAGCTTTCCGTACATGTCTTTTGCGCTGTCAGTCAGGGAAATACAGTGCTCGGGGTAGGTTTTTGACATTTTAACAAGCCCGTCCGTGCCTTCAATCAGCGGTAAAAGCATAACCATCTGAGGATTTGGCTTGCCGTAAGCGGTTTGAATCTCTCTTCCGAGCAGAACATTGAACCTCTGGTCAGTTCCGCCTAACTCAATATCCGCGTCAATCGCAACCGAGTCATACGCCTGCATTAGCGGGTAGAAAAATTCGTGAATTGAAATGGGTTTTCCGTCAGCATAGCGTTTTGCAAAGTCATCGCGGGTCATCATCTGGGCAACTGTGACATTTGACGCGAGTTTTAGCAAATCTGTAAGCTGCATCGGGTGGAGCCAGTCGGCATTGTTTACTACTTCGGCTTTTGAGGTGTCAAGAACCTTTGACATCTGCTCAAAATAGGTTTTTGCGTTTTCCTCGACCTGTTCTTTGGTTAAAGCAGGGCGGGTTTCGGATTTTCCTGACGGATCGCCTACCATTGCGGTTGCCCCTCCGACGAGAAGCACGATTGTGTGCCCGAGCTCCTGAAATTTTTTGAGTTTTTTCATAACAACAGTATGCCCGAGGTGCAAATCAGGGCGGGTCGGGTCCATACCGAGTTTTACTCGGATGGGTTTGCCGGATTCGGCTGATTTTTGAAGTTTTATGGCAAGTTCATTAACTCCGCCCGGCAAAAGTTCGGCGCCTCTGGAGATTTCCTGCGCCTGTTTTATAAATTCTTCTTTTAGTATAAATTTTTCTTCCATTATTCTTTCCTTTTTTAATTTTTGTTTTCATTGTAGCAAAAAATCGAATATGAATCATGTTTGAGCGGATTTTGAAGAAAAATTCCTCCCTGTGCGCCTCGGAATCAAGTTCAAAGCGCACAGGGTATCTAACTCCCCGACATCAAACCAGCAGCTGCAGCAATCTTTCTGTGTCTTTATCACCTCTGCCGGAAAGATTAACTACAATAATGTCATTTTTTGAGGTTTTCGGCATAAGTTTTTCAAGATAAGCAACTGCATGCGCAGATTCAATTGCCGGAATAATGCCTTCCAGCCTTGAAAGCCTTGCAAACGCCTGAACGGCTTCGTCATCTGTAATCGGCTCATATTCTGCTTTTCCGCTATCATGCAAATAACAATGTTCCGGCCCGCAGCCCGGATAATCAAGTCCTGCGGAAATAGAATAAGATTCGCCCACATTTCCGTCTTTGTCGCACAAAACATACTGGCGTTTTCCGTGAAGAATCATCTTTTTGCCCTTGGCCAGGCTTGCTGCGGTTTTTCCCGATTCAATTCCTTCGCCTGCAGCCTCAATTCCGATTAAATTCACCTCCGGATTGTCCATAAATGCGTGAAATGCCCCGATTGCATTGCTCCCACCGCCAATGCACGCCAGAATGTAATCAGGAAGCCTGTTTTCTTTTTCCAAACATTGATGTTTTATCTCGTTGCCGATAATTGACTGGAAAAAGCGGACGATTTTCGGGTATGGATGAGGCCCGACAGCCGAACCGAGTATGTAAAACACTTCATCGCTGTGCCGAATCCAGTAATCTATCGCTGCGTCGCATGCGTCAGAGAGCGTTTTTGTTCCCGTATCGACTGAATGAACTTTTGCGCCGAGAAGTTTCATTCTTTCGACGTTCAAATGCTGGCGAATAATGTCTTTTTCGCCCATAAATACTTCGCATTCAAGCCCTAGCAAAGTCGCAGCAGTCGCCGAAGCTACTCCGTGCTGTCCAGCGCCCGTTTCTGCGATAATTTTCTTTGCGCCCATTCTTTTTGCGAGCAGAGCCTGTCCGATTACGTTATTTATTTTGTGAGCGCCTGTGTGGTTCAGGTCTTCTCTTTTTAGATAAATTTTGCCTTTTCCGTAATATTTTGTCAGATTTTTCGCATAATACAAAGGCGTTGGCCTGCCGGAATAATCTTTTAGCAGGTCGTAGACTTCTTTTAAGAATTCCTCATCAGCTTTTGCTTTTTCAAATTCATCATCAAGCCGGTTCAGAACTTTTTTGAAGTCCTCCGGAACAAAAGCACCGCCGAATTCCCCGAAAAACCCCTCTTTGTCGGGAAGATTATATTTTAAAGCCTTTACGAACATAGTTTTCTCCTTTGTACAACACTATTTTAACAAAAAGGCAAAAAAAGAGAGCTTATTAAAAGCTCTCTTTCTAAAATTTGTTTTTAACAAAAACTAGTTGTTGTTATTATCAGTCAATCTAACTTTTGTTCTTAAACCTTTACCTGACAAATCAGCTTTTCCTTCGTGTGACAACCAGCCGATACCCATATTTACGAAGTTTTCGCTAAGGTCTAATTCTTTTTGAATTTTAGAGATAGTTGCTTCGCTATTTTTTTGATCTGCCAAAAATTCGTAAACTTTTCCAGCTGCTTCGCCAATGTAATAATTCATTCTTAATCTCCTTCTGTTCTTGTTCCTAAATGAATAATTTGATACTATTATTTATAGTATAAATTTTGACATTTGTAAACGGAGTTGAAGATGAATCATACAAAGAGAGGATTTTGTCACAAGTACGGAAATAATGTTGATACGGACGTAATTATTCCGGCCAGATACCTCAACACTTCCGACGAAAAGGAGCTTGCTTCGCATTGCATGGAGGATATTGATAAATCGTTTGCCAATCGTGTAAATGGAGGAGATATTATTGTCGCGGGAGAAAATTTCGGCTGCGGAAGCTCGCGTGAACATGCCCCGATTGCCATAAAAGCCAGCGGAATTTCTCTTGTGATAGCGAAAAGCTTTGCGAGGATATTTTTTAGAAATTCAATTAACATCGGGCTGCCGATTCTTGAACATCCTGCGCTTTCTGATGAAGCAGAGAGCGGCGATGAATTTGAATTTGATTTATCCACGGGAATTGTAAAAAATATTACAAAAAATAAAGAATATCAGTGCGCAAAATTCCCTCCGGCGATTCAGGATTTGATTTCAAAAGGCGGATTAATAAATTACACAAAAGACAAGCTTGGAGTTTAAAATGAAAGATTATAATATTGCAGTTTTGGGCGGCGACGGAACGGGGCCGGAAGTAGTTGCCGAGGGCATTAAGGTTTTGAAGGCAATCGGCGAAAAATTCAGCATAAATTTCAATTTTGAATACGGATTAATTGGCGGAAGTGCTTATGATGTGCACAAAACTCCGCTCCCCGCGGAAACAATAAATCTCGCAAAAAATTCTGACGCAGTTTATCTGGGCGCTGTTGGAGATTGGAAATATGATTCGCTTCCGCCCGAAGTTCGGCCGGAAAAAGCGCTTCTTGGCATAAGAAAATCTTTGAACCTCTTTGCTAATTTGCGTCCTGCAATAGTTTTCGATGAATTAGCCGGTTCGTCGCCTTTAAAACCCGAAATTGTTCAAGGCGTTGATATCATGATTGTCAGAGAGCTTACAGGTGATGTTTATTTTGGCGAACCCAGAGGAATCGAAACGCAAAACGGGCAAAAAATCGGTTTCAACAACATGATTTATTCAGAAAATGAAATCCGCCGCATTGCTCATGTTGCTTTTCAAACAGCAATGAAGCGTTCAAAAAGGCTTTGCTCTGTTGATAAGGCGAATGTTCTTGATGTTTCGAGATTGTGGCGCGAAATTTTTATTGAAATTTCAAAAGATTACCCCGAAGTTGAACTTTCGCACATGTATGTTGATAACGCGGCAATGCAGCTCATCAGAAACCCGAAACAGTTTGATGTGATTGCGACCGGAAACATTTTCGGTGATATTTTGTCGGATGAAGCGTCAATGCTGCCCGGTTCGCTCGGACTTTTGCCCAGCGCAAGCCTTTCTGCGGCTAATCTTGGCATGTATGAACCGATTCACGGCTCGGCGCCGGATTTAAAAGGCAAAAACGTTGTGAATCCGATTGCGACGATTCTCTCGGGCGCTATGATGTTAAAATACAGTTTTTCGCTCGAAGAGGAATCAAATTTGATTGAGGCGGCCGTGAAATCTGTTCTTAAAAGCGGTTATCGTACTGAGGATATTTATTCTGACGGCATGCAAAAGGTTTCCACTTCGCAAATGGGCGATTTTGTTGCTGCAGCTGTGCTTAAAGGTTGATTCTCATTCCTGAGGATTAATTATAAAGTTAATTTTTAAATTTTAATCCCGTGATTAAATTATCCTTTCGGGTGGTGAAATCTTATGAAAAATTGCTTATCATGTAAATGGCAAGTGAATCCACACCAGGCACGTTTTTCGGGGTTGCTGAAGAAAAATTTTTTTGGTCTGGTCTAAAAGTAGATTGGCTTGCCGCTTTTTTGTGTTTTTCTGCTTTTATTAATTTTTATGTTAATTTGTTGACAAATTTACCTATAAATTTTATTATCATGAAACTTAATAAGGAAAGCAAGGGTGAAAGTCCCTCACTGGTCCGCAGCCGTAAAGTCGGAATGCTTATTAGGTATTTACCTCGAGACAGGAGATTTTTTTCTAAAAAATACTCTCCTACTTATTGAATCATCTGATTCAATCGATTTATATATTATTTAAAGGGAGCGAGAGAAATGAACAAAACTGTAGAACTCAACAAAAAGGTTGTTGAACTGGCGTCTGTACCTGCAAAATCACCCGTACATTCCAAAAATTATGTTGGGGGGCAGACTTTTTCAGCCGGTTCTTCAAATTCAATGATGGTTGAAAAATACCTGCGAAAACTTGATTGGAAAATTAAAGAAAATTCAAACATGACTTTTTCTGTGCAGGGCCTGAATAATTATATTTCCTCTGAAATTTGCAAAAACTATTGGCTTGAAAAAATTTATGATGAAAAAATAAGAAATGCCCATGAATCCGGGGATTTGCACATACATGATTTGAATATGATTTCTGTTTATTGTGTGGGCTGGGATTTAAAAAATCTTTTGGTTGAGGGGTTCAGCGGTGTTAATGGAAAACTAAAATGCGCACCTCCAAAACACTTTCGTTCAGCTCTCGGTCAGGCTGTAAATTTTCTCTATACAATGCAGGGCGAAGCTGCAGGAGCGCAGGCGTTTTCTAACTTTGATACACTCCTTGCGCCATTTATCCGTTATGACAACCTGAATTATACGCAGGTTAAACAAGCAATGCAGGAATTTGTCTTCAATATGAATGTTCCGACACGGGTTGGCTTTCAGTCGCCTTTTACAAACATCACAATGGATTTAAATGTCCCTGATTATTACAAAAATGAAGCCGTAATTATCGGCGGTGAGATGATGGACAAGACTTACGGCGAATTTCAGCCTGAAATGGATATGATTAACAAAGCATTCTTTGAAGTAATGATGGAGGGCGATGCGTCAGGGCAGGTATTTACTTTCCCGATTCCGACTTACAATATTACAAAAGATTTTGATTGGGATAATCCCGCTCTTGACGGGCTTTGGGCAATGAGTGCAAAGTATGGGATTCCGTATTTTTCAAATTTCATAAACTCTGATATGTCGCCGGAAGACGCGCGCTCTATGTGCTGCCGCTTGAGAATTGACAACAGGCAGCTTCAATATAGGGGCGGAGGGCTGTTCGGGTCAAATCCTTTGACCGGTTCAATCGGTGTTGTGACTATAAACCTGCCCAGAATAGGCTATATTGCAAACAGCGAAAAGGATTTCTTCAAATTTTTGAAAGAAAAAATGGAGATTGCAAAAGAAAGCCTTGAAATCAAACGGGAATTCCTTGAAAAGCAGACAAATGCAGGGCTTTACCCTTACACTAAATTTTATCTTAAAGATATAAAGGCTAGATACGGCGTTTATTGGAAAAATCATTTTTCAACAATAGGAATTGTCGGTCTGAACGAAGCATGCAAAAATTTGCTTCACAAGGATATTGCGTCGGCAGAGGGTCGTGAGTTCGGACTGAAAGTTATGGACTTTATGAGAAGTGAAATTGAAAAATTCCAGAGAGAAACGAAGCATAACTACAATCTCGAAGCCACTCCCGCCGAAGGAACGTCATACAGGCTTGCAAAAATCGACAAAAGTCAGTTCCTGTCGCCTGCTTTTGCGCTCGGAAAAGATACGCCGTTTTATACAAACTCTTCGCACCTGCCTGTGAACTATACTGATGATATTTTCGAGCTTCTTGACCATCAGGACGAATTCCAGACAAAATATACCGGCGGAACTGTCGTTCATATCTTTGCCGGCGAGGCAATTCAGGATATTTCTGTTATGAAAAATCTTGTTAAAAAAGTTTGTACAAATTATAAACTTCCGTATTTTACATTCTCACCTACGTTCAGCGTTTGCCCTGAACACGGCTATATTTCAGGAGAACATTCAACTTGCCCTGATTGCGGCGCAGATTGTGAGGTTTTCTCCAGAATTGTAGGCTATTTGCGCCCAGTCAACCAATGGAATGACGGGAAACAGGAAGAATTCAAAAACAGAAAAACTTTTTGTGTCACATGCTAATAGGCGGTCTTCAAAAAACTTCGTTCATAGACTACCCCGGAAAAATTGCGGCTGTTATATTCACTAATGGCTGCAATTTTTCCTGCGGTTACTGCCATAATGGCGATTTGGCGCAAGGTTCTTCAGAAAAATCCCATGAGGAACATGAAATTCTTAAATATTTAAAATCAAGAATTAATAAGCTTGACGCTGTTGTAATTTCCGGCGGCGAACCTACATTGCAAAAGGATTTGGCTCATTTCATAAAAGAAATTAAAGCTATGAGTTTTCCGGTAAAGCTTGATTCAAACGGTACAAATCCCGAGATTATAAAAAAGCTTGTTTCTGAAAAACTGGTTGATTATATTGCGATGGATGTGAAAGCGCCGTTAGAAAAGTACGAATTAATTACTTCTCGCAAAGTTGATATTAATAAAATTAAAGATTCAATTGATTTTATAAAGAATTGCGGGATTGATTATGAATTCAGAACTACTGTTGTGAAAAGCCAGCTTTCTTTTGACGATTTTGAAAAAATCGGGAGGCTTTTGAGCGGGTCACGGCTTTATTTTTTGCAAAAATTCAAAAATAACAGCACTCTCAACCTTGATTTTGCAAAAGAAGAAACTTATTCTGATGAGGAATTTTTGAAGATAAAATCTATGCTTGAGAAATATATAAAGAATGTCGGGATTCGATAAAACCTAAGCATGTTTTACCCAGGCAACCCTGTAAACGCTTCAGGGTGAAAAATAAAAAAATCCGCCTTATTCAGACGGATTTTTTATCACAAAATTGCAATTATACGTGTTCTTTAATTTCAGCTGCTACGTTTTTGGGGTCAAGCTTAATGCTGGGGCCCATTGTTGTCGTAAGGAATACCGATTTGAGGTATGTTCCTTTGGCAGTTGAGGGTTTTGCTCTTAAAATTGCGTCAGCAAGTGTAGAGTAGTTTTTCATCAAATCTTCTGCTGAAAATTTAACTTTTCCGATAGGTACGTGAATCATACCCTGCTTGTCAGCACGGAATTCAACTTTACCTGCTTTAGCGTCTTTAACTGCTGCAGCAACATCAAATGTAACAGTTCCTGTTTTCGGGTTCGGCATCAAGCCTTTGGGGCCCAAAACTCTACCGAGTTTACCGAGCATACCCATGCAATCAGGAGTTGCAATCAATGTGTCGAATTCAAACCATCCGCCTGAAATCTTTTCGATTACTTCTTCAGCTCCTGCTTCATCAGCGCCGGCTTCTTTAGCTTCAGTCGCTTTAGGGCCTTTTGCGATTACGCAAACACGGACTTCTTTGCCCAATCCTGCCGGAAGAACGGTGGTTGAACGGATTTGCTGTTCTGCTCTTTTAACATCAATACCAAGACGCATGTGGCATTCAACGGTTTCGTCGAATTTTGCTACTGCTTCTGATATTTCTTTTAATTTAGCAATGGCGTCTGCTGCTGAAGCGGGCTGTTGAAACCCTTCCAGAAGTTCTTCCATTTTCTTTTGTCTTTTTGTTAATTTACTCATTTTTTTCCCTTTCCGTGGTATAACGGGGCATTTTTGAAACGATTCCGGCTAAAAAGCCCTCGCTGCAACCCCTTCCACAATTAGTTATTCTTCTACGGTTACGCCCATTGCACGGCAAGAGCCTTTAATCATTTTTACCGCAGCTTCTAATGTAGTAGCGTTCAAGTCTTCCATTTTTGTTTTCGCAATTTCTTCAAGCTGAGCCTGATTGATTGTTCCGACTTTTGTTTTGTTTGATTGAGCAGAACCTTTAGACAGGTTGAGCGCTTTTTTAATCAATACAGCAGCCGGAGGGCTTTTGGTTACGAATGAAAAACTTCTGTCTTCATATACATCAATAACAACAGGGATAATATATCCTGCCTGTGATTCTGTTTTAGCGTTGAACTGCTTACAGAAATCCATGATGTTAACACCGTGCTGACCCAGAGCAGGGCCAACCGGAGGTGACGGATTTGCTTTTCCGGCTTCAATTTGAAGCTTGATTTTTCCTACGATTTTTTTTGCCATTTTTTTCTCCTTTCGTGGTCTGGCAGGGCTTTGAACCCCTTCCACAGGCATCGTGCCTTATTAATTTAGAGCCGTAAGCGCTCTATACTTTCTGAATCTGCTTATATTCCAATTCCACGGGCGTTTCGCGGCCGAAGATTGAAACAGTAGCTCTGAGTTTTGATTTGTCGGGATAAACTTCTGTAATATCGCCGATAAAATCTGCAAACGGCCCGGAAATGATTCGAACTTTGTCGCCGACTTTGACGTCGAGTTCGATTTTGGTTGTTTGGGTTTGTACTCTGTGGATGATTTTCTTGATTTCAGCGTCTTTTGCGGGAATCGGTTTTTTAGCGGAACCGACGAATTTAGTAACGCCCGCTGTGTGGCGAACTACGTACCAGCTGTCATCATCCATAATCATTTCAACAAGAACGTATCCGGGGAAGATTTTTTCTTCTCTGTCTTGTTTTTTGCCGTCTTTAACCTTGGTTATGGTCTTTTGCGGAACCTCAACTCTGAAAATTTTGTCGCCCATGTTCATATATTCAATACGCTTTTCAAGGTTTACTTTAACCTTGTTTTCGTGTCCTGAATATGTGTGGACAACGTACCATCTTTTCTTGGGTTCTTTGGAAGAATTGTGAGAAGCGTTGAGCTCGGCCTGTTTTTCTTCCAGAAGTTCCTGTTTCTCATCTTTTTCAAGACTTGAAGCGTTTTCCATAACTTCTTCGTTGTTTTCTTTAGTCATTATTACTTCCTGCTTTGTATTAAATACTTATGCCTGTTTCATAATCTCTAGCTGAGATGTAAGAGTTTCAAAATTCCGCTAAAAATAAAGTCCATAAACAAAATTGCAACCGTAAAAATAAATACGATAACAACTACATAAATGGTTTCGACAAAGACCTGCTGCCTTGATGGCCAGGTAATTTTACCCCATTCGAGCTTTACGCTTTTTAAATAAGCGATTAGTTCTTCTTTAAGGTCTTTTTTTTCTTTAGTTTGATTAGCCATTTTTCCCTCTGATTTTATAAGAATCGCGCCCTGAAGGACTCGAACCCTCGACATCCGGTTTTGGAGACCGACGTTCTACCAACTGAACTAAGGACGCTTAATCCGGCGTAAAAACGCCGGTCAAGACTATTTTGTTTCCTTGTGGTTAGTGTGTTTTTTGCAGAACGGGCAGTATTTGCTGAGTTCCATTCTGTCTTTCAAGGTTTTTTTGTTTTTTGTCGTTGTGTAGTTTCTTCTTGAGCATTCTTCGCAAGCGAGAACTACCATCTTATCGTTTTTTCCTTTGATTCCCATTTTTGCACCTTCTTTATATTATGTCTTTTATTTTTTACAAGGCAAAATTATAGAATGTTATTTTATTTCCCAACATTCTACCTGAATTTTCTTTGCTGTTACTACATATTACTATAAACAAAATATTTTCAAAGCATTTTTTTATATTTCTTAAAATTTCTTCGCTGCATGTAACTTTATATTTACAAAACTGATAAAAAATACTAAATTGTATATAATTTTTATAATTGTAATTTTTTATGAGGATAAAAAACATGCCATACAGAGGAAAAGCGTTTAAATTCGGTGACAATATTAGCACAGACCACATTGCACCCGGAAGATTGTTCCACCTGCGTTCTGATTTGAATGAATTTGCAAAACATGTGCTTGAGGACGCTGATGAAACCTTTGCTTCGCGCATGAATAAAGGGGATTTCGTCGTAGCCGGTAATAATTTCGGACTGGGGTCTTCACGTGAACATGCGCCGCAAATCATAAAAATTGCAGGTGTGCGTGCTGTTCTGGCAAAATCCTTTGCGAGAATTTTTTACAGAAACGCGATAAATATCGGGCTTTTGCTCATAGAATGTGACACGGACAAAATCGACGCCGGCGATGAACTTGAAGTTGATGTAAAAGAAGGTATTGTTAAAAATCTTTCTAAAAACCTTGAAATCAAAATCGCTCCCTTGCCTGATGTTATGATAAAAATGCTTGAAGACGGCGGATTGATTGAGCATTTGAAAAAACACGGTGATTTCCAGATTTGTTAGAGGAAAAATGAAACTAATTTCAGAAAACCTGCATATTATCTCAAAAAACACGAAAGAAGCGGTAAAAAACAGGGATGAATTGTATATTAAAAATCTCCTTAAACGTCAAATTGCCGCTAATCCCGACTGGATTGACCTCAATATCGGGCCTGCGCGGTGGGCTTTTGCCGGTGCAATGGAATGGATTGTAAATATTGCGTCAGAAATGACCGATATTCCTCTTTCTTTGGATACAACAAATATCGGGGAAATCGAATCGGGCTTAAAACTCGCTAAAAATTCCCAAAACTGGATAATAAACAGCACAAGCGCTGATTTTGAGCGTCTGGAGGCCGTAACCGATGTCGCTGTGAAGTACAATACGAACATTATTGCGCTGACAATGAACAGTGAGCTCGGAATACCCAAAGAATCGGACGGCAGGCTTGAGCTGGCTTTTGAAATTAACGAAAAAACACAGGAAAAAGGCATTGAAAACGAAAAAATCTTTTTTGATCCGTTGATTTTGCCCGTTGCGGTTGAACAGTCGCAGGCTGTTGAGGCTCTGAACACGATAAGAATGCTTAAAGAAAGCTTTGAACCGCCGGTTTTGACTACGATTGGGCTTTCTAATGTTTCAAACGGCGCCCCTGCTCATCTTCGTCCGTTGATTAACAGGGTGTTTTTTGTTCTGGCTGCGGGCTGCGGGCTGGATAGCGCAATTGTGGACAGTTTTGATACGGAGCTGCTCAGAATAAACGGACTTTTGGAAAATCAAACGCCCCAAAATGCCGCTGATGAGCTCATTTTGTCGATTTATGAAACAATGCGTGATTTCGGGGAAATTGATGATGTTGCTTGTGATTTGTCGGACAGAAGCCAGCTGGAAATCTTCAAAACCGCGCGTGTTTTGCTGAATAAAACGGTTTATTCAAATAGTTATTTAGAAATATGAGGAGAATTCTTATGAAAAAACAATTAAAATACATTGCTCTTGGAATTGCGGCGGCTGCGGTGCTTGGAATTGTTCCTGCATTTGCCCAGGAGGCACCAGAACAGAAGGCAGAGCCGGTAATTAAGTATGGTTTTGTTGACGTAAACAAAGTTGTTGCCGCTTCAAAGGCTGTTGAGAAAGCAAATAAGGAAAGAGCTGCCGAAAAGAAGAAAATTATCAAATTTATTGAAGAATCAGCCAATAAAATGAACAAAGAAGAGGATGAAAAGAAGCGCGAGGAGATGAAAAACCAGTTTGATTTGGATTTGACCGCAAAAAAATCCGAAATGAATAAATCTTACGGCGAAAAACTTATGAAAATAAATAACGATATCAACGCGGAGCTTATAAAAATCGCAAAAGACAAGGATTATCAGCTTATTCTTACAAAAGACGCTGTTCTGTACGGCGGAGATGATTTAACACAGGATTTGATTAAAGTTGTCAAATAATATTCAACAGGAAAAAGAAATAAACGAAACTTTAAAGCCGATTTTTAAAGATATGGCAAAATACGCGCCATCAAAGCTCTTCGGGCTGCTGGGGAATGCGCTTATCGTGCCTGTTTATACAAATCTGCTCTCCCGTGAACAGTATGGGATTTATACTGTTTCACTTGCGGTTTTGAGCTTTTTGTGTATCTTGTTTTCGGATTGGGTCGGGCTTTCAGGGCTGCGATTTTTCAGACAGCACCAGATTAAGCTGGAAATTCCCAAATATTTATCGACGCTTGTAATGCTTTTGGCGAGCAATGTTTTAACAATGTTTCTTCTGGCGTTTCTTTTTAAAGGATATTTTTACAGCTTTTTCAAAATCCCGCCTAAAATTTTCTTGATAATTCTGATTTTGATTATTCCTGTTGCAATCAGGGCGCTATTGTTCCAGATTTTAAGAGCGCAGATAAAACCCAGCGCTTTTACGATTTCAACAATAGCAAACCAGATTATGACCATTGTTTTTTCTGTTTTAATAATAAAATATCTCCATCTTGGCGGAATTTCGATACTTCTGGGGATGTTTGTTTCAATTTCAATTATTGATGTTGTTTTAATGTTCCAGAGTAATATTTTTGAGTATTTCAAATTTGAAACCCCGAAACTTGATACGCTAAAATCCCTTTTTATCTACGGAATACCAATTGCAATTGCGTCAATAAGCATGTGGGCAATAAATCAGAGCAACCGGTTTATTTTGAGGCATTTTAACGGGTTTGAGGATGTAGGATTGGTCGGTGTTGCTTACGGATTGAGCTTTCCTCTGCTCATGACGTTGTTTTCGATTATTACTGTTGCCGCATTTCCGCGTATTATCAATATGTTTGAGGATAAAAAGGATGTCCGCCCCGTAATATCAAGGCTAACAGGGTATTATCTGCTTGTTGCGCTGCCTCTGGTTGTCTTAATGGCGCTTTATTCGGTTGAAATTGTTGATATTTTTGCAAATTCAAGGTTTATTAATGCCTCCGTAATCCTTCCCTACCTTTCAATTTCGGTGCTTTTTATGGGTCTGGCTGATTATACGACAATGCAATACCATCTGGCGAATAAAATGTACATAAACACGATATTAAAGGTTTCTGCAGGGGTTCTGGGGCTTGTTTTGTATTATTTTCTTATAAAATATCATGGAATTGTCGGGGTCGGGATTGCGGCTTTGATTACGAATTTTGTATATTTCGCTTTGAGCGTTGTCGTTACTGTTGACGGGTTAAAATGGCAGGTTCCCTGGGCGAGAATTTTTCAGCTGGGGCTTTCTTTTGTTCCTTTTGGCATAATCATGGCTGTTTTTCATAAAAATCCGGTTTTGCCTCCGGTTTATGAAATGTTAATTTTGCTGGCGGTATATTACTTTGCTTATTTTGTGCTTTCCTTTGTGAGAGTAAGGCGCGTAGGCGGGATTAAATAAATATTAAATATATACGTAACAATTATTTAAAAATGGTTTACCTGATTGCTTTATACCGCTAAAATTAGTATATCTGTGAAGTATGTAATGTCAGGAGAAATATATGCACTTTTTTAAGTTGAAATCCGGTGTTGAAAAGCAGGCAAAAAGGCTTGTGGCTTCATTTCTTGCTTTTACAATGCTCGTAATGCCCGCTTTTGGCGCTGTGGTCGGCGCTGACGGCAATACCGGCAATATAGTTACCAACGGTGATGTAACGAACATCAACGGCGGGTACGTGAGCGGAAATAACACTTTTAACCATTTTACCGAGTTCGGAGTTGACGCGGGCCACACTGTCAATCAGTATTTCAACACAAATAACGCAGTAAACATGGTAAACAGCCAGGTTAATATTCAGGGTATATATAATTCCTTTATGAATGGCGCTGCGGGTGCCGGTAACGTCGTATTTATTTCCCCTCTGGGCATGATTGTCGGCGCCGGAGCTCAGATGAATGTGGGCAGTTTGCATACTATCGTTCCGACTCAGGCTGCATATGACAATATGACCGCTAATTTCCAGAATCTGATTAAAAACTACACTATGCCGACCACCGGCGCTTCAACTGATATTCCGGACACCGATTCTAACTGGTCTGCATTCAATACTGACTTTACAAATCTTCTTAACGGCAATAATATAAGCACTTCGGCCGGAGTTGAAATTGCAGGTACAATCACTGCCTCAGGGCTTGTTAAAATTGATGCAAACTCAATAGAATTCGCCAATACAGGCTTGATAAAAACCTCAAACATGGGCGGTGTCGAGCTTCTTGCGAATACCGGAGGCATTCAGGGCAGCGACAGCGTAAATATTGACGCAGCCGGCAATATAACTTTGACTTCCAAGGGCGGAAATATTGGTTCAACAAACGCTTTAAAATACAAATCCGGCGGAACATTGAGCGCTTCTGCTGAAAACGGAAGTATTTCCATCGCAAGCAGCGGTGCAAATGCTCAACTTGGCAATATTACCGCGAAAAACGGAATCAGCGTTTCTTCTGACAAAGGTATAACGCAGACGGACTCTTCCGTAATCCAAAATACCTCTTCGGGCGTTGTTTCTCTTGCAAATACCTCAAATGATTCCGTTACTTTGAAAAATGTTTCCAATTCGTCGGGAAATATTGAGGTGCAGTCATCCGGCGATGTTCTCTTGAACGGTTTATTGCAGGCTTCTGCCGGTGATGTGCAAATTCAAGCTCAAAACGGCAGTGTTCAGTTTGCAAACAATGCGCAAACCTCCGCCAGCGGCGATATTACGGTTTCTTCTGGCAAGAATATTGAACTTGGCGGTTCTTATGCAGGCAAAAATCTCTCTTTCACGGCTGCACAAAATATTGACGGTTCAGCTTCCTCAATGACTGCTGACAGTCTGGCTCTGGCGGCAACTTCGGGCAGCATTGGTTCGACTTCTGCCCTTGCACTGGCAGGAACAATTTCGGAAATTTCCGCGCAGGCAGCTTCTAATATAAACATTACAAAAACAGGTGATTTAAACCTTAAAACAGTATCTGCGGGAGGAAATGCCGCTCTTGCAAATACCGGTTCCGGCAATGTTAAAATTTCTGACAGTGTTTCCGGAAATACCGTAAATATCACAAGCGCAGGCGCAATTCAGCATACAGGCAGCGGCAGAGCTGTTAATGCTAGCGGCGACATAACCCTCAATTCTGCGGGAACAATCTCCGGCGCTGACGCCTCATCAAATTTCAATGTAAATTCAACTAACGGTAAAGTTAATATAACCTCGGGAGGGGCTGTTAAGCTCGGCACAAGCGGCTCTGATACCGTTAAACTCGGAAATATTTCTGTTTCGGGCTCTGATTTTGATTATTCAGGCAATGACGTCAAAATAGACGGAAATATTACTGCTAACAATGTGAACTTTACGAATATTAATTCTTTCACCCAAAATGCAAACACTACCGTAACGGCTTCAACCGGAAATATTGTTGTTGATACTGCGGGGAATGCCGTTTTAAACGGTTTATTGCAGGCAACTTCGGGTAATGTTAAGGTTAATGCCTCAAATATTACCTCAAACTCCTCAAATGCAATCACTGCCTCAACAATCGAGCTTATTGCCGCAAACAGCATAGGCTCGGAGTCTTCTGCTTTGAATTTCACCGCGACAGGCAGTGTAAATGCCCAATCAGGAACCGGCATGAATCTTAATTCCGCTTCAGCTGTTACTTTTGGCGATTTGCTCAACACTTCCTCCGGAAATATCAAAGTTTCTGCAGGCGGGGACGCGCAATTTGCAAAAGTAACAAACACAAACGGCAATATTACAATATCTTCAACCGGTTCGGCGGCTTTGTCTGACAAAGTGCAGGGTGTTGACGTCACATTTAACACAGGAGACATAATTGCCTCCAATGCAAATTCATTAATCAGCGGTACAAATATAAACCTGATATCCTCGGGCTCAGTGGGCTCATCTTCGGGTGCTGTTGCTGTTGAATCGGCAAACGGAATCAATGCAGCGGCAAATAACGGCAGCATTTATCTTGCAGGTACAGGAGCGACTAAATTTAATAATGTAAGTGCCAAAAACGCGGTAGAACTTTCCACCAAAACCGGAAATCTTGAAACAACAGGCGCTATCAGCGGCGGAACCGTAAAAATCACCTCTGCTTCAGATACAGTCGTAAATTCAACCGTTAAATCAACCGGCGCAACGGAAATTATTTCCGCCGGCGAGCTTACAATCAATGCTGCAAGCGGAACTACCGCCATAACCTCGGGTTCCACTGTAAACCTTTCGGGAACTAACATTACCCAGTCAGGTCAGGGCACTGCAGTAAGCTCTTCCGGCAAACTCACGCTGGATGCAGGCAGCGGCAGTATCAAAAACAGCTCTGCTGATGCAGCATTCAACGTAAATGCTCCGAATATGGAAGTGACTGCCGCACAATCTGTTAAATTGAACTCACTTGCGGAAAACAGTGCTCTTGATTCAATTACAACAGCTAATGCCGATATTACGGCGAAGAATTTGACAATAAATTCTTCGGCTATGGGTACGGCGCTTATAAATGCTTCAAAAGTTCTGCTGGGCGCTGATTTGACCACACAAAACGGTCTGACAATCGCAGCAGGAACGATTGACGCTGCAAACCACGCAATCACAAATTCTGCAGCAAATGAGATAAATATCACAGCTTCAAACAGCGCAAATTTAGGAAATGTTACAAATACAGGCAGAAATATAGTTCTTAACGGCGATGGCGCCTACACTTTAAACGGAACTGTTGCCGGAGCCGATGTTTCAATTAATGCAGGTTCAATTTCCTCAGGCGCTTCGGGCTTGATTGATGCAGCTACTGTTTTCCTTGCTTCAAAAGGGGCAATCGGCTCTGAGTCTGCTTCAATTAACATCACTAATTCCTCCGGAAACGTTAATGTAACCTCCGCTTCTGCGCAAAACGGCGGCTTATACCTCTCTGCTGACAAAAATGCAACCTTTAACAATGTTTCTTCTACAGCAAAAACTAGCCTGACAACTACTTCCGGTACACTGTCCTCAACAGGTATTTTGAGCGGTTCGGAGGTGTTGCTGAGCGCTGCTGATAAGGTAAATGCGCAAAATTCCTCTATTTCCGGTAAAATTAGTGCAAATGGCGTCAATGGCGTAACTTTGAACGCTTCTTCCGGAAATCTTGATATAAAAGATGTAAATTCTTCCTCAGGTGAGGTCAACATTACGGCGGCTGCCGGACAGGTCGGGTTTAATTCCGGTTCTTCAATTTCCGGCACTAATGTGGCCGTAAGTGCGGCTAACGATGTTGTTCTCGCAGGCACATTTAACAGTGGAAGCGGAAATATTTCGCTCAACGGCGCAAATATCACCGGCAGTGCGGACATGACCGCAAATAGCCTTGTGATGAATGCTGTTTCCGGTTCAATCGGTTCATCTTCTGCATTGAATCTTTCCGGCGCAATCGATGAAATCACCGCAACCGCGCAAAATTCCGTTAATATTTCCAAATCCGGCGACTTTAATATTAAAGATATTAACGCAGGCGGAAATATCTCGCTCGCAACAACAAATTCCGGAAATATCGGCATAAACGGTACTGTATCGACCACTTCCGGAACCGTAAATATTGACAGTGCCGGCAAAATCACCCAAACAGGAAGCGGCAGAGCTGTTAATGCGACCGGCGACATTACGCTGAAATCGGCCGGTGAGATTGCCAATGCGGATTCTTCATTAAAATTCAATGTAAATTCGCCCGGAAAGGTTAATATCGAATCCGGCGGCAATGTAAACCTCGGTACGCTGGCAGGTGACAGCATAAAACTGGGCGAAATCACTCTGAACTCGTCAGATTTCAATTATTCCGGCTCCAATATAGTTATTGAAGACAATATTACTGCTAATAATGTAAGTTTTACCGATTTCACTTCGTTTGAACAAAAAAACGGCACAACTGTTAAAGCAAACGGCGCGTCAGGAAATATCCTGCTTGACGGCACAGGAAATGCTGTATTAAACGGACTTTTGCAGGCTACGAACGGCAAAGTCACGGTAAATGCCGGAAATATAACCTCGACTGCGGCAAAAGCTATTGACGCAAAGTCAATTGAGCTCGTTTCGACAGGAAGTATAGGCTCTGGAAGCGCGTTGAATATTGCGGCTTCTGACTCAATCACTGCTCAGTCAGCTGCGGGCATGCAATTTAACTCGCTTTCTTCAACAACCAGCTTCGGCGAACTCAAAAACACGACCTCCGGTGATATAACCGTCACAACCGCAGGAAATGCAACTTTTGCGGCCGTTACAAATACAAACGGCAATATTTCGCTCGGTAAAAACGGTTCAACCGGAAATTATACGCTCGGAGGCCTTGTTGACGGCAAAAATGTTGCGATTACCACCGCAGGTGCCGTAACTTCGGCTCTTGCTAAGGCAATCAATGCAGAAAATATCACTATTGCAGCAGGCTCTGTCGGTTCGGCTTCTCAGGCGTTGAATCTTGCGGCCGGCGGTTCTGTTGACGTCACAGGCACTAACGGAATCAATATTAACAGCGTTGACAGCAATATTAACGTAACAAATGCTGTTTCTTCCAACGGCGCTGTTACAATTACTGCTTCCGGCAGCGATTCAAACATGACATTTAAAAATGTAAGTGCAAAAGAGGACATTACGCTTACAAATAATACGAACGGCTTGATTACGCTGGGTGATTTGGCTGTAAATTCGCGCAAAACTGCAACAATAACAACATCTGCCGGCGCAAATTCCGGCGTAGTTCACTCAGCCGGCAAAACCATTACGAACAAAGGTACGCTTAATATCAACAACAGCGGCGATAAGGGGGTAAATATTGCCGGTTCGTTCAACAACTCAGGCACAGCCCGAATAACCTCCTCAAACGGGGTTGCAATCTCCGGCGCTGTCACAACTGCGGCAAATTCCCAATTGTCTGTAGAAAATACAAACGGAAATCTCAATATTTCTTCAACTTCTGTTGATAATTCGGGAAAAATAACCCTGAATAACTCCGGAAACGGAGCGCTCAACCTCACCGGCAGCGTTGAAAACAAAAAAGGCTCCATCTTTGAGGCAATAAATAACGGTACGGGCGGTTTGAACTTTGCTAACACCGCTGTTATTAACAACAACGGCTCACTTCACCTTGCAAACAAGGCAGGTTCTTTCAACATGGACGGAACCGTAAATATGGCTAAAGGTTCTGAAAACACCTTTGAAGACGGAACTGCAAATGACTTCACTATCAGCTCCGACCTTACGAATGACGGTGCAGTTGTTTCTTTCCTCCAGACCGGTACAGGAAATCTTATTGTTGAAGCCGGAACAAGCATTACCAACAACAATTCCGGTACAATTAACCTCACAAACTCAAACGGCGGCTCGTTTGAACTCCGGCAGGGGGCGGTTTTGAACAACAATTCAAACTCAACTCTTAATATTACCAACTCCAGCGCGTCCGGAAATGTAAAAATTGACGGACAAATCACTGCTGCAAACGGCTCAACAAATAACAAAGTCAATATAACAAACAGCGGCGTAAATGTTGATGTTGCAGCAAATACAAACATCTCAAATATCAGCGATTTGAGGATTACAAACACGGAAGCCTCGACAGGCAGCCTCAATATCAATGGTACATTAACAAATAATCATAATGTCACGCTTGAAAACCTCAATAACGGTGCGACCGGCATAGAAATCGGCTCAAATCCGCTCTCAACAACCGGACTTTTGTCTATGACAAACTATGGTCAGTCAGGGCTTGTGGTGAACGGTGATCAGATTTCTTCAACAGGCGGAATTCACCTTACAAGCAACAACTCAATTACAGTAAACGGCACGCTTGTAAACAATGAAACAACCACAAATAACGGTTTGCAAATTACCAATATTGTAAATGACGGAACTGTTAATAATTCGGGAATTTTGATTAACGGAACCGTTCAAACAACTGCAAAAGCTGATTCTCAGGGCAATAATGTCAACAAAATTGTTAATCACAACACTGACGCTGCTTCTGCGGTAAATATTGCAGAAACTGCGCAGATTATTTCTGATGGCGGGATTGATATTGTTTCTGACGGCGGACAGGGCGTTATCCTTGACGGAACTGTCCTGAATACGGGTAATTTGGGCGGAGATATCAATATTACCGCAACAAATACCTCAATTGACTTAAAACATTACGATTTCGACCCGAATTCGCAGGATTATGCAAATACTCCCGTTAGAGTTAAGAATGAACAGGGCGATATCTCTGTAACAGCAAAAAGCATAACAAACAGCACCGGAAAAGAGGGTGTAAGCCTTATTGCGACGGGCAATATCAGCCTGAATGCGACCGGCGGCAGCGTAGGAACCATGGACAGCGTTGTTAATAATTCCAAAACAGATGGTTTTGTAAATATTGATGACACACTGTCAGTAAATGTTCTTGCGGGCGGCAAAACTTCCGCAAGTGCAACCGGCGATGTTAATGTTCGTGGTTATAAAATGGTGAACGAACTTACAACAAAAAATATGGAATATGGCTCTGTAAATGCAGGTGCAACAGCGTTTTTACCTGCCGCAGATGGCTACATCAAGGCTGACAGCGTTGCTGCAGTTGACGCATATATTTATTCCGGCCAAGCAAAGGCTGACGGCGGTTTTATTGAAATCGGAAAAGTCACAATGAACAATGATTCCGGATATTTCTCGCTGGAGGCCGATGGTGACGTGGTAGTAAAAAGCTCTGCGGCCAACAAGCCTATTGATTTTGATTTTGTGATAAGCAAATCAGGAAAAGTCGATTTGGCGTTGAACGGAGATTCCTCTATAAACACGGTTACAGCACCCGAATCTGTTAAAATCCACTCTACGGGTGACAATCTCGGTATTGAGTATCTTGGCAAATTCGTTGACGATGACGGAAATGTAATTGCGCGCGGTGAGGGGATTATTCCGGCAACTCTTGATTTAAAAGTTACCGGAACCGAGTCCGGCACAAAAAACAGCACGCTTGGCATTATGCATGCTTATGTTAAGGATTCTGTGACAATGCGCGCTGACAATATTTATGCTTATGAAGACGCTGCGGAGGGTTCTACCGGTTTCCACAGTGCAAATGAAAAAGGCGAGTTGATTACTTTTGATATTCAGGGTGTAAACACGCCTCAGTATGATAAATTCTCGCCGATTATCGACTTTGGAAACCCGAATTACCATCCTGAACCCGGTGACGCAAGCGTCCGGAATTTGAAATTGACTATCGGTGATGTTGAAAACCCTGACGCGCTTTTCGGGGCTCAATTTGATAGGGTTTACACTGAAAATGCCTATATCAATGCGACTTCTAAAGTAGATGCAGATACCGGCCTCCCCGTTGCTGCAGAAATGGATTTCAAAAACATCACTGTTAATCAGAAAGGTCGTTTGCAAAATAACAAATATACAATCGACATAAATAACGTCGATAAAAATTATGATTACAGTGCGGATGCGACATTGTATACAAAATTGACCGGTTCATTCCAGACTTATATGGGTGAAAACGTTACAATAGACACAACTGCGCCGATTGTTGTTTACAATCCGCACAGAATCTTCAATCTGCCTCAGACAGAGAACAGTTTCCAGCGTTTGACCAACAAATCGAACAGAATCGAGGAGGAAACGACACTTTACAGGTTCCGTGACGGAAGAAAAAACACCAGAACTGCAAAAGACAGAAAAGATATTCGCTGGTCAATCAGCGACAAGGAGCACAAGGTTCTGGGTTCTTCCACCAGTGAGTCAGGAGCAATAATTACGGATATTCTCGACATATCCAAAGGCGGTATGCTCGTAGCAACCAACAATCCGCTCAAAAAAGGCGAGTTGCTCAATGTGAACTTCATGTACAAGGGTATTCCTTTTGATGTTCAAGGCGAGGTTGTAAGGGTTGAAGAAAATAACCGCGCGGGCGTCAAATTTGTAGATATGGACAGATTTACGTCTAATATTATCCTTTATATGGCTATGATGACGGAAAATCTTTAATAAAATTAAGTAAATTTAATTGAAAAACAGGTCTTGAATGGGCCTGTTTTTCTTTTTGGTTGGGTTTTGGGCGGGGAGGTTCTGTTTTTGTTTTTATCGGGGGGTGTTTGGCCGGGATGTAGGAATTCTCTTTTTCGTTCCGATTCTTCCGGCATTCGGCGTTAAATGTAAGCTCCCGGGCCCTTAGAAGCCTCCCCCATAGTCACTACAAAGAGAATTCCTCCATCCCTCGTTGGAAAAAGGTGTTTCAGCCACCTTTATGTCAAAACCTCATCAATTTAGCTGATTGGAAATGTCGTCCCTCTCTCCGGCCCTCTCCCATCGAGAGAGGGAGATTTTTCCGCCCCAATGTCAAAACCGCACCAATATAACCGACGGGGCTGTGCCCCTAAACAACCACACCAATCGCGAAAACCCCGCATCCATCTGCCGTCCTATATAAAAAACAAAAAAAAGCTCTAATCGAAACGATTGGAGCAATACTTTAATAGGAAGGGAAGGTTAGGAAGTTAGGTAGGTTAGTGTGAAAGTCTCATCTTATTTAAATCTTTGTGTTTATTTAATGCTTGGTTTGTTTTGTCTTACATATATATAAAGTATATACAAAACTAAAAATTGCAGACTTTAGTATATACTGTTACAAAACTTTACATTTTCATAATAATGGCAAAAATTTTATTTACGTGTTTTTAAGTCAGTATGAAAATTCTGCCGGTAATTAATTCCCACTTTTTAATAAAACCGCTATCTGCGCACACATTTCCATCTCAAACCATGCAGGAAAATAAGCAACAACTGCTGCCTGCGGGATATTATAAACCTGTTTCATTTGGCGTAATGGTCAACCCCGAGTTTGAAAACGAATTGAAATCGCTGCATGATGTAAGATGTCCTGTGTGCAGCAAAAAAATGCTGTCCTATGAGGATTTGCAGTATATAGGAATCGAAATCTCCAGAGTTGAAACAGCAGAGGATTTTTTGAGGGTGTTGAAAAACCATCAGGAAAATATCCCTGCATTTGCAGAACGCTTATTGCGCAAGGCTGATGAGCTTCTCCAAAAAATGCCGGAAATTGAACCAACTGGCTTTGCGAATATTCTTAGCGGAGAAGCATCGAAAAAGATTGATTTTGCTTTGCGTGATGGTATTGCTCTGATTAACGAAAAGCAAAATCAAAAAATTTTCTCTGACAGCGATGAGGTGCTGGCTGACGAGTGCAAAATGAGGCTGGCTGAACTCACGCAACAGCGGGATAAACGCCGAGTCGTTACAGATGTTAAAAAAATCCTCGGCGAAACCGTTGCAGTGATGGAAAATCCTGAAAAATGGGAAATTTATGACTCTATTAAAAAAGAAATAATAAAACGTTCAAATTACAAATCTCTCTTCCGCTATGGTGCTTTTGATTCCGGTAAAAGACTGAAAATTATACTTGAAAACCTCTTTTCAAACTCTGAAATCAACCTGCGGAAAGTGCAGGAAAAACTCCCGTTTGATAAAGAGAAAAATTTCAATGTAATTATGTTGTGCAAGGGCTGCAACTTCGATAAACAGGCGTTTCTACGGGCGCTTTATAACGGAAATGAACAAACTGATGAAAATTTTAAAACATATCTCGCTGATATAACCCGTGAAATTGTTAAGGGGAATATTTCTGCTAACAAAATGTATCCTATTGAACTTAACGGTCTTCTTAAAAAGCTCTCTAACGGGCGCCTCGTGCCTTTTGAAGATGAAAAATTAAAATTTGATATAAAGATGAAAAATTTTAGGGATTTTCATGAAGAAATTGACTTTAAACCTGTCAAAATAAGCGGCATACCCTGCGCTTGCTGCGGAATATCAACAATTACCCACGAGGAAAAATGCGCTTTGATGGAGAAAATTAAAAATGCGCCTGATTTAAAAAGCATACTTTCGATTATGAACGGGGTTAGCGGATTTATTCATGAAAAATACAGGCCGCTTTTGGAGATTGCTGAAAACGGGGTTAATGAAAACCTTACTGAAAGGGAAATTCTTTTCAGAATGAGGCTGTATGAGCAGCAGAACCTGAATATTGCGCTGGAAAAGGCTGCTGAAAAACTGGAAAAAGTTGCAGAACTGAGGAAACTTCCCCCGTCGTATTCCGCTCATATCGAGGAGTTTAGGGAACTTATTAAAACCAAATATTATGACTACGACTACCTGAAAGAGTTTCCTTATGAAGAATATAAAAACGATGTTAAAAATATAGTGCGAAAACTCGGGCAGTATGATGAAAAACGCATCCGTTCAATGGCAAAAGAACCTGTACGTGCCGCGTCTTCAGAGCAATTGCTGCTTTTCCCGCTGGGTTCAACAACCTATAAGGTCGGCTCTGCCTTAAAATGTGTTATGCAGGATATTTTGAAACGCTCAACGGCTACAATTGACCATCTTCAGCCAAAAAACAAAGGCGGAAGTAATGAAATTGAGAATCTTGCGGTGCTTTGCGATGATTGCAACAAACGCAAATCAGATTACGAATTCCCGATATGGCTGAAAATCAATCCACGCATGAAGCACAATTATAAAAAATATTTTAATAAAATTGACGAACTGGTAGCCAGAGGCGAACTAAAGGGGTACGAAAGCTACCTTGCAAAACAAAAAAAATACATAAAGGACCTTACCGGCTGGCTTGTGAATGCTCAGGTGAAATCGGATTATGCTTTTAAAAGCGATTCGACTTCGCGTTTGTAGATTTTTACGTTGGGCTGCTCTACTTCCGGCAAAACTTGCGGATGTGCGGCGCCTTTCAGGCTTCTTGAGAACATTCCGGTGTAAATTGCTTCAAAATGCTTGAGTTCAACGTATTCTCCGATGGTTTCGGGTGAAAAATCCTTGAATTCTATTACAGAAACCGGATGGCGCTGCGAATATGCTTTTAAACTGCCGCCAACAAGGGCATTGTATGCTTTGTAGTCTTTTGAACCGTCGTTTTTGATTGTGTTAAAGGTGTAAAACGAGTTTGTGTTGCCCGAATCAAGGTCGCTTTCTGTTGAATTGTGCAGGAATTCAGGCCCGATTAAATCTGCAGGCTTGTAGAGCGCTTTGTGCGATTCTTTTTTCATCTGCGTGTTCCAGAGCTTTGTTCCCTCAAATCTGTCGCCAAAATAGTAATCATACTGGTTTGTTTTGCCTTTTAAAATACAATCTGCGTTAAAAAGTGCCCTCTGCGCTGCCGGATTGTTGTTTATGTCGGCAGATAGGAACTTTTTCTGGGCTTTTTGAGCGGATTGCAGCATTTTTTTCATGTCTTCTTTGCTCATTTCCGAATACGCTAGTGCTGTAAGCGCATGGTCGTCAAAGGCGCCGAATCTTCCGCCGCAATCGTCATGAATAACCCCTGTTTTGTATCCTTTTTCTTCTGAAATCTTTCTTAAACGGCTTGCCTGGGGATTTTTGTCCGTAATGCCCACAAAATGCTTTGCTGCTTCGGCTTCTGCGGCTTTTTGAGCTTCGTTTTCGTTCAATCCTGCCGCAATATAATCATTTTTGAACTTTTCAACGAATTTTTTCTCAACATATTCGTAACCTGTGGATGGTTCAAGCGTTGTGCCGGATTTTGAGGCTACCATTATGCTTGCGCCTTTTAAATCGCCTAATTTTTCGACGAATTTGTCCATACTTTCCGGATCAACCGCAGAAAGAAAAATAATATTATCTGATTTTCCATTGAGCGAGAGCAGATTTTCGATAGTGTGCTTTGAACCGCCTATTCCGATGATTCCGAGCTTATTGCCGCCGTTTTTCTTCATTGAATCAGCAAGCGCATAGATTTCATCCAGCCGTCCGAGCTGTTCTGCGGGGAGCGATTCAATCCAGTTAAGCACCTGACCGGGTTTTGCGGCTCTTGTTGCGAGTTCTGCGATGTCTTTTCGGGCAATTTCCCCGTATTTGCTGTTTAGCTCCGATATTGAGGGAGAATTGTAGAATTTTATGTTCAATGATTGGGTTTTGGGCGATTTGCCAAGCATATAAGCTAAAAGTGTAGGCGCCGGCACGGGTTTTTGTTGAAGATTTGCAGCAGCTGCGGTTTTTTGCTGCTCTGCTTTGAACGATTGCGGCTCAAAACCTTTATTTATGCTGAAATTTGGTGCTATTTTCATGGATTTACCTGCATGCCGTGTCTGACATAATTATAAACCTCCTGACAATGAAAATGTGCCTGATAGCAGTATGTTTTTTCATATATTTTAACAATTTTAGCGAAAAAGTGCAGTGTTTAACCCTGCCCGATATTCTAATGAAATAAATTTCAAAGATGACAAAATGAAAAGGTGCCTGATGGCGCAGAAATGAAAAAGACAGGAGAAAAACATGAAAAAGATAGCTTTATTGACCGCTTTGACGGTCGTTTTAGGAACTTCAAGCGCATTTGCAATCTGCAACTGCCCGAATCCGAACCCTTATGCTTATGATATGAACAGAGTTAGTATTGCAAGACCAGTTGTTGTGGTTCCTGCGGTACAAAACCCCTGCTGTAACCCTTGCTGCGGAGAAAAAAAGGCCGAGAAAAAATCTTTCTTCACACGTGTTTATGACGGGACAAGAACCGTTTACCAGAACACTTTCGGCAATTTCTTTACATCAATGGGCTTCTAATTTCATAATTCACCCGAGAACTCCCCGTATAGGGGAGTTCTTTTATTTAATTTTGCTTTTTTAAAAAAGAAAGCCTCCATTTTGGAGGCTGTTTTTATTTACTTCATACACACTTTCGAGGAATAATTAATCATTTTTATTAAGCATATTTAGGAGCGGACTCTTTTATGCCCTGTTCTTCTGCTTTTGTTACACTTTCCATTTCTGCTTCGGCAGCTTTGAGCTGTGTTTCGATTTGCAGCTTTTCATTCTGGATTTCTGTTTCCATTTTCTTGACCTGCGCCTGCTGAGCCTTGCCCGCAGCGTCAAGAGCCTGTCTGAAGAACGAATTGAATATAAAGAATTGATTCATATTAATCGAATTCGGGTTCGACGGGTCAACCGCCATTCCATATTGACCGCCTGATTGTGCGTTCATCTGCATCATATTATTCATGTACATCTGTGTGGTCATGCTGGCCTGGAAGAGTGCTTTCGGAATGCTGCTGTTCAGGTAGTTTTGCTGAACCCCGAAAATGCTTGCCGGACTGCTCATAAATTCGCCCGGTGTAATCACACCGTCTGCAATATTTGCTGCATAAGCGGCTAAATCCTGTAGCCTTTGTGCCAGCTGCATCTGCCTGTATTGAAGCTGGTTGATGCGCTGAGTCAATTGCAGTTTTCGCATTGTAAATATTGCGTACACTTTAGTTCTCCTACCGTAACCAATTATTCTAACCTTACTCTTATATAAAAACATTTTTTAAATCAAAATTGCGCAAATCATCTTTTATTTTTCATGAAAAATGCAAAATCTCTTCAAATTAAGTCAGAACAAGCCTTTTGAGACTTTTAAAAGGCTAAAAATATATAAAAAATCTATAATTATTCATCATAAAATAAATACAAAATAATGAACAATTAGATAAAAACTTTTTCAAAATTATTAAGAAATATTAAGCGCGGGTAATGACTTTGTCAATCAAACCGTATTCAACAGCCTCCTGAGCTGACATGTAGTAGTCGCGTTCGGTGTCCTGCTTGATTTTTTCAATAGGCTGCCCCGAATTTTCGGAAAGTATGCCGTTGAGCATGTTTTTCATTCTTATAATCTCTTTTGCTTCGATTTCAATATCGGTAGCCTGTCCCTGTGCCCCTCCTAAAGGCTGGTGAATCATAATTCTAGAGCTCGGGAGCGAGAGCCTTTTGCCTTTTGTGCCTGATGAGAGCAAAAATGAGCCCATGCTTGCTGCTTCGCCTATGCAAATTGTGCTTACGTCGCATCTGAGGCTTTTCATCGTGTCATAAATCGCCATTCCAGCAGTAATAACGCCGCCGGGGCTGTTTATATAGAGCATAATGTCTTTTTCAGGATTTTCCGAATCGAGCAGCAAAAGCTGTGCTACAATTGAATTTGCCAGCTCATCATCAATTTCTTCGCCCAGAAAAACGATTCTTTCTCTTAAAAGTCTTGAAAAAATATCAAAAGAACGTTCACCGCGTGATGAAGATTCAATTACCATAGGTACATAGCTTAAAACTTTTGAAAATTCCATTATTACTCCACAATTTTATTAAAATTTCTTAAAAAAATTATACGTTTAATGCTCCTATTTTTCAAGTGTTTGCAAATAGCGCGCCTTTTATTTTATAATCTTATTACACGTAAAATTAATAAGATTGGGGAGATAAACAATGAATATCGCAAGCATGATGAAACAGGCACAGCAAATGCAAAAGAAATTGCAGGAAGCTCAAACCGAACTGGCAAATACAGAATTCACTGCTGTGTCAGGAAACGGGGCTGTAACAGCAATTTGCGACGGTCAGGGCAAATTTAAGGCTTTGAAATTAACAAAAGCTGCTTTGAACCCTGAAAATCCGGATTCTGTTGATGATGATACGCTCGAAATGCTCGAGGATTTGATTGCTACTGCAATGAAACAGGCTACAGAACAGGCTTCAACAGCAATGGAAGCTAAAATGAAATCGCTTACGGGCGGTATTCATATTCCGGGACTGTTTTAATGCAATACACTAAACCTTTAGCCAATTTAATCGACTTTTTCCAGCGTTTTCCCGGGATTGGGCCGCGTTCTGCGCAAAGAATTGCTTTCCATCTTTTGAAAATGCCAAAGCATGAGGTAGAAAAATTTGCTCAGGCAATAATTACCGCAAAAGAAACAATTCACTATTGCGATATATGCTTTAATATGTCGGCAACAAACCCCTGTGAAATTTGCAGCTCAAATTCCCGTGATAATTCGATTATCTGCGTTGTTGCCGAAACAAAGGATTTGATTGCAATCGAAAAAACCAATGAATACAAGGGAAAATACCATGTTTTGCAAGGATTGATTTCGCCTATGGACGGAATCGGCGCGGAGGACATAAGAATTAAAGAGCTTTTGCAAAGAGTTGCGGATTCTGAAATAAAAGAGGTTATTCTTGCGCTCAGCCCCTCGGTTGAGGGCGAGGCTACGGCTTTGTATCTTACAAAACTCCTAAAACCGTTCAATATTAAAGTGAGCCGCATTGCTTTCGGGATTCCTATCGGTTCTGACATTGAGTTTGCCGATGAAATTACGCTCGCAAAAGCTATCGAATGCAGAAGAGAGGTATAAAAAAGAGGCATTGTTGAAAAATGCCTCTTTTTATTTATATTCTGTTTTAATATCAGTCGTCAGAAGACGGGAAAAGCGTTTTAAGCGTGCTTTGCAGCTGTGTGAATTGCTGGTTCAATTTAGCAATCATCAAATCCATGCTGTTGTATTTTTTTGTTAAGTTTGCTTTGTAAGTTTCCAGCGCAGAATTTTTATTCTCAATATTAGATGCAATATTGGAAAGTTCGCTGCTCAAAGAATCGCTGCGGGCTTTAAAATATCCTGATTGAGAATCCAAAGCAGGTTTAAGTGCGGTTTGAAGCTCCTGCATTAAGCCTGTTGTGCCTTTTTCCGTGCTGCCGACAAGAAGTTCTTTAACGGCGTCAGGGTCAGCCTCAAACGCAGCTTTAAATTTTTCTTCATCAATAACCAGTTGGGAAGTGTCAGCATCTACGCTGGCGCCAACAGCACCGGTTGTAATGCCTATATCTGCAAGCGATTTGTATTTTCCGCTGCCAACATTGCTTGTGATGAGGGTTCTTAAATCATTTCTTATATAATTAAGCGATGATTCACCGTTAAGGTCGCCTCCGACGGCCGTAGCGCTGTCTGTTTTTGAAATAACGCTGTTAAAAGCGCTGACAAATTCGTCTAAAGCTGTTTTAACGCCGGATTCGTCAGCTTCTCTGGAGATTCTAAGCGTTACAGGGTCGGTTGTTACTGAATTTAATTCAATTGAAAGCCCTATAATGCCTGTGTCGGAGCTATCGAGGCTGTTTGAGGACGCAGTTTTCTGTTCTCCGTTGATGGTATAAACCGCGTTGTCGCCGATTGTCTGGTTTTCTGTTTTGCTAAGGCCGACAGCATCGGCAAAATCGCCGGAAATTGTCATTTCTTTTGCGCCGTACTCCTTGTTTTCAAGAACAAGCTGGCCGCCTTTTAAATAAGCGTTGACGCCGGCACCAGAATTGCCGATTTTATAGACAAGTTCGCTTACTGACATATCATCAGAAACAGTAATGTCTGTGCCGTTGATATTCAATGTTCCTTTTCCGGAGAAACCGAGTTCGGAGAGCTTGTTGGATGCATTTTTCCAAGCATCATTTTTATCTGTAACTGTGGAAGTCTGTGAAGCCAAGCTTTCTACAGTGATATCAAACTCTGACGGTGTTGAAAGATTTGTTACTGTTGCAGTGACTGCTTTATTTTCTTTTGAATCCTCTGAAGACTTAACTGCCACTTTTGAAAATAAGTCAGAAGTCGGCCCTAGAAGAGAATCTGTCCATTTTGTTGCTGTTGTTTCCAGCGTGGAATATAGTGATTTTAAAGAGTTCAGTGTCGAACTTTTTGTTTGCAAAGTGGTCTGCTTTGCGGTCAAATTGTCGATAGTTGCTTGTTTTGAGCTGCAAAGTGCAGTAATCCATTCATCTATCGGAAGTCCTGAACCTAATCCTGAAAAACTTATTGTCATGCTATTTCACCTCAGTTGTTTCCTTAACAAATTGTAGTGCACTCCTTGCACAAAGTAATCCTACATTAACTGTAGTTTACATATTTATATAATACCACTTTTTTTCAATTTTTAAACCCGCAATTCAAACTTTATTAACAAATATAAAGATTATATAACTAAGTTGCCTGTATTACTAAGCGGTGTTGATACTTTTTATTTTTTAAGGTTATAATATTTAGGAAGAGGTTCACAAATAGGAATTGAGAAATTAATACTTTTGGGAATAATATAAAGACAATATCAATAGCTTTGGGGATTCTTATGATGCTGGCTGCGCCTGCATTTGCCGAGGGGGAGGATTCTCCGTCTTCGCGCAGCTCGATTTTTGGTGATTTGAACACCGAATCCCTTTTTAACACTGCGTATCCCTCCTCCGAAGAGCCTCAACAGGAAGAAGTTAAGCAGGAACTTCCGAAATCTGCCGTTTACATTAAAAACATCGAAATTACGGGAAACAGGCTTATTGACACTGATACGGTTTATCGCCAGATGGAGTTGAAGCCCGGTGACGCTTTCTGCGCGGAAGTTGTCCAGCAGAACCTCAAATCTATCTATAACATGGGCTATTTTAGTGAAAAAATCAAAGCTGTGCCTGTGAAACTGGATGATAACAACATAAAACTTAAAATTATTGTCGAGGAAAACCTGCCTGTTACTGATTTTATGATTGAGGGCAACGAATCAATTTCAACAGGCGAAATTTTGAAAATACTCGAGCCCATGCTCGAAAAACCTCAAAATATCCATGATTTAAATGACGCCATCGAACAAATTCAGGATTTATACGCAAGTCAGGGGTATATTCTTGCGCGCGTAACGAATGTTACCGATGATCCGGACGGAACTGTTAATTTAACCATTGATGAGGGCACGATTAATTCAATAATTATTCAGGGCAACAAAAAAACAAAAGAATTCGTTGTGCGAAGAAATGTTCTTACGCAGCCGGGTACGGTTTATAACGAAAATCTCATAAAAATGGATTTAATGCGCCTTTACGGCACTCAGGCATTTAAAGATGTTAAGCGCACAATCGAAAGAAGCGAGGAAAATCCCGAACGTTATGATGTAACGATACATCTTGAGGAACAAAGAACGGGAACTATTTCAATCGGCGGCGGTTTGGATACGGCGACGGGGCTTTTCGGTTCTGCGGGCTTTACTGAGAACAATTTCCGCGGCATGGGGCAGAGAATTTCGCTTAACGTCCTTGCCGGTACCGGTGTAATCATGGCAGACAGCTCAACTCTTAACAGGGCCAATTTGCAGGCCGAAATCAGCTGGTTTGAGCCAAAACTCAAGGGTTCTGACAACTCTTTAATGGTAAAAGCGTTCGGCAGGGATTTTGCCAGCTATCAGATTCCTCTTGCTATTGAGCAGCGTTATGGTATTGAGGCGACTATATCCCATCCGTTTAAAGAGTATAAAAATCTTAGCGGTTCTTTTGGAATCGGGCTCGAAAATGTTGATGTAAAAGAGGGGGATTACAACCAGATTCTCGGTTTGTATAATGCCCACAGAATTCCTATTTCCGAGCGTGCAAAACAGCTGCAGGGCGGCGTTTTCCTGACGCTTTCACCCAGCTTGATATATGATACAAGAGATAATCAGACAAATCCGAGAAAAGGTGTGTTTGCAACTGCAAGATTTGACGAGGCAATTGCTCTTGACGGGTTTGAAAACACGTACGGAAAACTTACCGGAAGCATTAAACGCTACTATCCTGTCGGTAAAAAATCGACTGTGTCACTTGCTTTCAGAGCCGGCGGAAAAGTCCATGGCGACAGCATGCCCGAGGTTATGGCATATCGTTTAGGCGGCCCTTATACGGTTAGAGGTTTCAGAATGAGCGGAATCGGTACAGGTACCGGATTTATGATGGGTTCTGCTGAATTCCTGACGCCAATTCCGTTTATTGACAGATTTACCGAAGCAAAATTCCTCGAAAACATCAGACTTGCGGCTTTTGTTGACGCAGGTCAGATTTACGGCTCAACAGTTACAAACGAAATATACAACCGTCCGCTCCATGCCATCACAGCCGGTATAGGTGTAAGAGTATTTGTTCCGGGCGTCGGGCCGCTTGCCATCGACTGGGGCTATCCGCTCACAGGCGTGCCTGAAGGCACCAGCAAAGGCGCTTTCACGTTTGGTGTTGGCGAATTCTACTAATAAGGATACTACGGCTTAATCGGTGCATTAATAAAATCTGCAATTTTTACCAAAAATTCATCTGCCGTGTATTTTAGCCTGTCAATAAGTGTGTAGTCCGTGATTCCGGTCTTTTTGTCTAGGGTTGTGACAAGAATTTCTGAAGAAAGCCTGTTTTCTATTGTGGCGGAGACAAATTCGTCATCCCTTATGAGAGCTCTTGCGTCTTCAAACTTGACATTTTTGTCGGCTTTTTTTGCTAAGTCATTTATCGGGTCGATTTTGTCTCTTAATTCCCAGTATGAGTTTCCTGCCATAGTGTGCGGGTCTCTTATCTCAACATTGCTGCGTTTTGCGACAAAATCGCGGCTTGTTTCTTCAAGATATTTTGCGTATCTTGCGCGTGTTTGGTTCATTTCCTGATCTATTGTGCGGATTGTGCTTTTTAAGGGTTTGAGGTTTATTTTGAACATTTTCTTTCTCCCTTTTTTATGATTTAAGTTCATAAAAAAATTTTTTTGCTGATTTTTATTGAAAATTGTAAAGTTTTGCAACTTTATTAAACTTTTAATAAGATTATGCCGATAATGATAGTGTAAGTTTTGATAATTTACGGCAGAATGTAATAAGAAGTGAGGTTGTGATGGAAAACCAGAAGCTTAAATCAATTATGCAAAAAGAAATTTTTGAGCAGCCTTCTGTTGTGCAAAAATTGCTTGGCATGTATGTTACAGATGAAAATCACATAAATATTGCGCTGCCGGAAGATATAGACAACATCGTGATTTCAGCGAGCGGCTCCTCGTACAACTGTGCGGCAATCGCAGCGCCTTTATTTAAAGAAATGGTGGGCGTTCCTTGCGAATACGAGTATTCAAGTGAATTTATTCTTCAAAAAAATCATTTTGTAACCCCGAAAACGCTCTTCATCTTTATTTCCCAGTCAGGAGAAACCTCCGACACGCTCAACGCGCTGAAAATTATCAAAGAAAAGGGCGGAAGAACCATGTGCATAACAAACGCCCGAAATTCCACCCTCTGGAACGGCTGCGACTACAAAATATTGTCCGACGCGGGCGTTGAAAAGAGCATTGCCTCGACAAAAGCCCTTTGTGCGCAGCTTCTTTGCATGATTTTTATTATTTTGAAGATAAAAGAATTCCGAGGCGAGGATTTGTTTGTTGATTTGAGGGCTTTGCGCCGTTTGCCGCTTTATCTTGAACGAATTATCGGAAATGTCGAAAAAATCAATGAAGTCGCCAAAGAAGCCTCGACCCACAGCAATATTGTTATTCTCGGGAACAAAAATTACTACCCCGTGGCAAAAGAGGGGGCATTAAAAATCAAAGAAACCTCCTACATAAACGTCATGGCGTATCCGTTCGGTGAATTTATGCACGGGCATGTTGCAGTGCTTAATAACAGGGCGTTTGTTATTACAATTATTGATGACGAAAACGAAATTTCGGCAAAACGAAATATTCAGAAAATCAGAGCGGATTACACGCCGGAAATCGCCTGCATAACCTCTGTGCAGACGGCTGATTGCGGGGATATGAATATATATATTAAGACCAGCAAAAAAATCAAGGCTATTTTCGGCTCGCTCATTACTTTGCAGCTTATTGCATGCGAAATTGCAAATCTCCTGAAAAGAAACCCCGATCAGCCAAAAGGGCTGAAAAAAGTCGTTCTTGATTAGCTTTTAATCGCTTTGAGCGTTCCTGAAAAGTCAAAAATAACCGCGTCCGCTTTGGTTTTTAGCTCTTTGGGGTCGAGTTTTTTGAGTTTGTCTATTTTTTCTTCCAGACATTGCGTGTCGTTCAAATTTGAGCAGGGAATTTCAAACCTTTTTGCCAGTTTTTCGACTTTTTCATCATAGCTCAATGCAAGTGTTTTTATTCCGTATTTTAGCGCCAGAAGGCAGGCATGATATCGCATGCCAATGAGATAATCCAGATTTGAAAACGATTTCAGCACTCCGTCAATGCTCAAACCGCTGATAATTTTCGTTTTTATTGCAGGATTTGCGAGTTTTAAATTACCCTCAAACTTTTTGCAGATTTCCAAATCCAAGGCGTCCTGAAAAGAATATATATATATTTCTTTGTCGGAAAAATTCATTGCAACCTGACGTGCAAGCGTAAAAAGGTACTTTCCGCTCAGGCTTTTCCAATCCCTGAGCTGTATTCCGACCCTGCCCATAGGAATTGCCGGATAAAGTGGCATTCCCCAGACCGGATCATTTACTAAATCAGCCTTTGCGCCCCATCCTCGCACCCTGAAAAGGCTTTTTTCATCTCTAACCGTGATATAAGTGCATTTTTTAAGTACAGACTTTGTCAGAAGCCGCCCGAAAAGGTTTTTTATAGGGCCAATGCCCTGAGCAAAAATTATAACCCTTTTTTTATAGTGCAAAGCCGCTGAAATAACAAAAAGGTAATACAAAAGGCTTTTCAGGCTTGTTGCGTCCTGAAGCAGACTTCCTCCGCCGCTTATAAGCACGTCGGTATTTTTTAAAACCTCAAGTATTTTTTTGATATCAAAAGTGCCTACCGACATAACCCCGAGATTTTCCGAGGTTTTTGGCGGATTTTTTGAAAATACGGTGATATCTATGTCGTTTTTCTTCAATTCGCTGACAAGCGAGCTTAAAATCGCTTCGTCGCCGAAATTGTCAAAACCATAATATCCAGAAATAGCCGCTTTGATTTTTTTATCCATAAAATGCCGAATATACCTGCTCTTTGTAAGGAATTGATTTAATTGCGCCGATTCCCTTGCACTGCATGCCCGCAACTATTGACGCAAGCCTTGTTGATTCAACAGCCGACATTCCGGAGCTCATCGCGTGGATAAATGCGCCGTTAAACGCATCTCCCGAGCCGGTAGAATCAACAATTTCCGTTGACCAGAAACCGATAAAGTTAATATCGCCCGCATAACCCACATGATAGCCGCCGTCTTTGATTGATTTTACAACGACCGTGCTAACGCCTTTGTCCCAGAAGTGTTTTATGATTTTTTCCGGCGATTCCAGCTCAAAAAGCTTTTGCGCGTCATATTGGAGGTTCAAAAAGAGAATATCTGTAAAATCAATAATCTCATCCAGCTCCTCTTTAGCTTCTTCAATATTGTGCAGCCCTGAATCATAATTCGGGTCGTAGGCTGTTGCTATGTTGTGTTTTTTTGCGAGTTCAAATGCTTTTTTAACCGCTTCTCTTGCAGAAATTGAAAGTGCCTGCGTTACGCCCGTCGAATATACAATTGAAGCGCTTTTTATGTATTCTTCGGATATATCATCCACTGAAAGTCTGGTTGCAGCTGTTTTTTTGCGGTAAAAAGAAAATTCCTTGTCGCCGTCTTCGGGCAGCGCAACAAAATATATGCCGTTTATCCCCTCAACAAGCTTTACCTGCGATATATCCAGCCCCTCAAGCTGCCAGCTGTCCAAAAGGAATTCCTTAAAATGGTCGGTTCCCACGCGGGTTATATATCCGACTTTTGAGCCGAGCCTTTGCGCAGCAACCGCCGTGCAGAGCGTATCTCCTCCGTAATATTTATCCAGCGTTTGCGCATAGGTAAGACTTTTGTTGCTCGAAAGCTCTACAAGCCCCTCTCCTATGGTTATTATATCTAAATTTTCTCCCATAGCAAAAATGTATCACAGATTGCTGTTTTGTTCAAATTTATATGAAATATTAAGAAATGTAACGCAAAGTATATACAAAAAGGCAATTTTTGAAAAGTTATATACTTATTATATATACAGATATATAAAACGAGGTCGATATGAGCGGAGAAGTAAAACAAAATTTAACTAAAAAGGCAACAGCTTCTAATAGCTGCTCCCCTGCATATACAAGCCTCGGTTCTAATGCGGCTAAGATAAATATTTGGGCGCAGCCTTTCAATGTTTCTAGAGTTTCCCCCAGCAATTTGAATGTTGGCAGGGATGTATCAAGAATTGATACAAAATCAGCAGATGTATTTTCACTTGCTTATGGAAAAGATTCTTGCAAATACTTCAACACAGGTTACAATCTTAGAGATTTATATCCTACAACAAATTATGTTTCTAATTATAGAAACAGCGGAAACGGATTTTTAAATTTCGTTACTAAAATGATTGGTGTATTTGGTATTGCATCGGCAGTTACTTCAATAATCGGTTCTTTGAGCAACCTTTTTGGAAGCAAAAAGTCAGAAAAATCCGAGAACGGCACAAAAGTTAATGTTGAAAATTCTTCAAGCTCGGCACCTGCCGTAAAAAAAGGTGCAACAGCTGAAACTACAGCTATAGACGGCGCAGTAAAATCATCAAAAGCACTTTCTGATTCTGAAAATATTGATGAAGTTAAAGCTGGAGTTGACAAACTCGATTCAAGTATAACAGCAGCAGAGCGAGAACTTGCTGATATTGATAAAGACATTGATGATAAAACAAATGAAGTTCTTGAAGCAAGACAGGGCGAAGAAAAAGCTGAAAAAGCGGTAAAAACAATCGATGATTCAGTAAAAATTAAAGACAAAGAATCCCAAAAGCTCAACGACGCATTTGAAAAAGCAAAAGATGATGAATCTTCGGCTATGGACGCATATACAAACGCAAGCTCAAAATATGATAAAGCAAAACTCGCTTTGAACAAAATGCAAACCTCTGATCCGGGTTATGCTGATATGAAAGCAAAAGTTGACAAGCTTTATGAAGAAAAAGTGAATGCAAAACAAAAATATGAAGACGCAGTACAAACCAGAATCAAAGCTCATAAAACTTTTGGTGAAGCAGCTGCAGAGGTTGAAAAACTTAAACAGCAACAGGAAAAAATCCACAAAATCTACGAAAAAAGAAAATCAATAACTACAACAAAAGAAAATGAGCTCAAAGCTCTTCAAACTAATAAATCCAAGCTTCCGGCTAAAATTCAAAAAGCTAAAAACGAAAAAATTGAACTTGAAAACAGACTTGAAGCTCTTCAGCTCGGAAAAGACATCGAACTCGGATTGGACGAAGAAAATGATGAAGAATAAAAACTCCGTAATTAGCGGAGTTTTTGTTTTTGCGTTTGATGAGATTAAATTATAAATTTTTTGATACAAAACATTGCAAAAAATTTGTATTTCGTAAATATTTCATATATCCTTTAAGAAAGAGAATGGTTAAAGGATTTATATGGAAAACAGTTCAACGGAAAATTTGTATGTTATTGATTTAACTTATGCTAAAACTCCGGCGGATGTTGTATTTGAGCTAAGTACAATAATCGACGCGGAGGCAGCTCATAATCAAAAAGTATTCTTAAAACTAGGCGGAGTTGACCTCAACCAATCACAGCTTTTGAGCATAAACTCGCTTATAAACAGTATAAATTCAACACTTTCTGTTGTTTCCTCCGAATCAAAGCAAACAGAGCTTGCTGCGGCAACACTGGGATTTTTAATTAGCAGTGCAAATCCGGAAGATAGCACAGAAGAAGAAAAACCGGTTTCTCAATATGTTCCGATGACAGAACACCTCGAAACTGCGGAACAGAAACTCGAAGAAGCCATCGAGGAATCTGAGGAAGAGGCTGAAAAGGAATTTGAGGTTTCTGAGGAAAAAATTGAAGAGGATTTTGAAGAAAAAATGATGCTTGCGGCTCAAAAAGCTAAAGAAAAAATCTTCGGCGAGAGCGCAAGACCTTTTGAAACACAGCTGGAGGTTGCAAAGGAAGAAAAAGAACCCGAAACTCCACAAGAAGCCGCAGAAACCGAGGCTGTACCCGAAATTTCCGATGATGAAATACAGGATTTTGCGCCTGTTGCTGAAAATACAGAAAACAGCGCTTCTGATTTAGAAATTACGGCAAAAAGCGAGCCGGAAGAAAAATCCATACAGGATGAATTGGACAGCATTTTTGATTCTGAAAACAAACTTGAAAATATCTTTGCGCAGGAGGCTAAAAACTTCCCGGAAGCTAAAGAAGGCTTTGAAATTGAGATTCCTCAGGAAGAATTGACCGAAGAGGACTATCTGATTTTAAAAATGCCCACAAAATACATAAAACAAACAGTTCGTTCAGGTCAGGTTATAAAAGCAGAGGGCAATCTTGTTATTATCGGCGACTGCCACCCCGGTTCAGAGGTTCATGCACAGGGAGATATAACAGTTTGGGGCGCTCTGGGCGGAATTGCTCATGCAGGCAGCGAGGGAAACAAAAAAGCCAGAATCCGTGCTCTCCAGCTTAATGCAATTCAGCTTAGAATAGCTGATTTCTTTGCGCGCAGGCCTGACGCCTCCAATATTGTTTATGTTGACAAAAGCAACACGGTATTGCCCGAAGAAGCGCGCATTGTCAAGGACAATATTGTAATTTTAAAATTAAACGATTAAAAATAACCACATAAAAGGAGCAAAAATAATGACAGGGCGAGTAATCGTAATTACTTCCGGAAAAGGCGGAGTAGGAAAAACCACCACAAGCGCAAACATCGGCACAGCGCTTGCTAAAAACGGTGCAAGTGTTGTTTTGATTGATACTGATATAGGTTTGAGGAATCTTGACCTCTTGCTGGGGCTTGAAAATCGCATTGTTTACACACTTGTTGACGTTGTTGAAGAACGCTGCAAGCTTAAACAGGCGCTTGTTAAGGATAAAAAGAATCCGAACCTCTGTTTGCTGGCTGCTGCGCAAACCCGTGATAAATCTGCTGTTACGGCGGAACAGTTGAAGGCAATATGTGAAGAATTGCAGGAAGAATACGATTTTATCCTCGTTGACTGCCCCGCAGGCATTGAACAGGGCTTCCAGACCGCTGTTGCAGGGGCTTCTGAGGCGATAGTTGTTACTACGCCGGAAATGTCGGCTGTTCGTGACGCTGATAGAATCATCGGGCTCCTTGAAGCAAGGGAAGAAATCAAATCTTACAAACTTTTGCTCAACAGAGTACGCCCGAACCTCATTAAAACCAACGATATGATGAGCGTTGAGGATGTTGTGGATATTCTTTCGTGTGATTTAATCGGGATTATCCCCGAAGACACAGGAATCATCACTTCCACAAACAAAGGCGAACCGATTGTAAATGATGAAAAATCTCTTGCCGGAAAAGCCTATTTGAACGTTGCAAAACGCATAAACGGCGAGGATGTTCCGTTCCTTGATATAGATGAACCCAAAGGATTTGCCGCTTTCGTTGCGAAAGTGAAAAAAATCTTCGGGGTTAAGGCATAGAAAGGGGCAGGAACGATGAGAGATATTTTTACGGGATTGTACAACAAAGTTTTGGGCTTCTTTCAGGCAGATAGAGCCGAAAACTCCAAAGAAACCGCTACTAACAGATTAAAACTCGTTCTTTTGCACGACAGAACGAATCTCGATACGATTACAATGCAAAAATTGAGAGAGCAGCTCGTTGCTGTTATTTCAAAATACATTGAAATCGACAACGAAGCCCTTGATTTGAACCTTGAGGGCGAGGGTGATTCAATTGCGCTTATGCTGAATATACCTGTTATCAAGGCAAGGACAAAAGAAGAAATCGAAGAGCTCGAAAAAGCCGAAGAGGAGGCTAAAGCTGCTGAAATCAGAGCCGCTATCGAAGCAGAAATGGCAAAATCACAGGATTCTGAAGAAGATGGCGCTCAGGAAGAAGAAACTGCTGATTCTGCGCCTGAAACCGCCGATGAGGAAGTTGAACCGGCTGAATCAGAAGAGCCCGCAGGCAAAGAAACGGAAGAATCCGAAAATCCCCCTGAATCAGGGAACCCGGATGAAGATTTACAGCCTGAGGAAACTTCAAAGAAAAAGAAAAACAAAAAATAATATAAAATCAGACCCGCAAGTTTATATTTGCGGGTTTTTTATTTTTCAATTGTCCGAGAAAAGTTCGTGATAAGGAGAGCACTCTGCCGCCCGCCTTGTCGCCATCGCCCAAGGACGCGGGAGCGGGAACGATTGAGTATCGTTTTGTGAGAGGTAAGAATCGCCTAAGGCGACACCAAATTAGATATATTTTTTCTTTTTTAATGAGCAGGAATCGTCTTCCATATCAATTTTTCCGTCAAAATTATTGTCAATTCCGTCAAAACAGGAGTTTATCGAGTCTTTTGACTCGGCTTTCGGGGTTTTGTAAAGCCATTTGTCCGGAATTGTCTTCCAGAGATAGTTGAAATGGCTCTTGAACTTTGCGCTCAATGCGGGATTTGTTATTATCAGTATATTTTCGTCATTGTAGCTTTCGCCTGCTTTGGAAAAATTCATTGAGCCTATTATTGTGTATTTGTCGTCGATAATTATCGTTTTCATGTGCATTTTTCCTGCACGGTTCTCGACTTTTAAAGGAATTCCGGCGTTTCTTATCATTTTTACGGGTGAATATTTGTTCGCGGCGCCGGTTGCGTCCAGTATGATTTTTACGTCAACACCGCGCTTTTTCGCAAGAATTAATTCGTTTATTAAATTTTTATGAGTTATTACAAAAACCGGCACATAGATGTATTTTTTCGCATTTTTTACCAGCGGAATCATCTCTGTTTCAATTATTTTGTCGGATGGCGAAAAATAAAGCGATATCGTGGAATTCCCCGCTTTGTGCGTTCTTGGGGCGTTGATTTTTTCTTTAAATTTGTGATATTTTCCGTCGTACATCTGCTGAAATTCTTCTTTGTAAATTTCTGCAATTTCGGGGGAATTTATCAGCGCCGCTGCATTTGAATTAAAGCCGGACATGTCAGTTTCGCTGATATTTGCCGAACCTGTCCAGACTTTTTTGTCATCAAAAATGAAAAATTTGTTGTGCATTATGGAATTTGAATATTTGCTTTTGTTTTCGGGGGAAAAATAGTCGCCCGATGAATTTTTCAGCGCCGAAGCAAGATTTTTTGTATCACTATAGATTGATTCGCCCTTTGCGTCTAAATCATAAACCCATCTGACGTTTACCCCTCTTTTTTGGGCGTTGAGCAGCGCGGTCATTACCTCAGGCTGCGAAGAAACACCGTAAATCGCAAAATCTATCGAGTTTTTCGCCGAATTTATCTCCCTTAAAAGCGACTGGCAGGCGGTTACGACGCACTTTGAGGAGGGATAATAGTATTTTGTAAAATCGCTGATATATAGCTCGATTTCTGCGTCTTTGTAAACCGGCAAATAGTTTTCGTGCTCTATTCTCGGGTATTTTTCGGGTTTCGGGGGCTCTTCTTCTGTTATATGGCAAATTTTGCAGGGAATTGACGATTTGTTTAGCTCTGAAAACGGCAAAATAACAATTGTTGCGCCCTGAAACGCATATTTGCAATCCAGCGTGTGATATTTTCCTGAAAATGGGTTGTAGCTTACGAGATTTAGTTTTTCGGCGTTTTTAAGCTCTTTTTTTATTGCGGTTTCATCATCTTTGTATGCGGATTCGACCGATTTGTTAATCGTGCCCAACCCGTGCTCCAAAAGCAGCTTTCCGTACTCTTTATGCCCCGCGTAAACCCTTTTAAGCCTGTGTTTTTCGTCATAAACAAGAAATGCGTGCTTGTTTAGCAGAGCTTCCGACGCAAATTTCCCCGCGCTGTAGCTTAACATTGCGGATTCTTTTTTTGTTGTGTGTTCTGTTGCAATATTTGGCTCAAATCCCCTTACATAATACATTTCGATGAGTTCGTCATCGTCGGGCGAGCCGTTTTCGTTAAAATCCACATAAAAAGCATTTGCTGATTTCACGGCAATTATCCTGTGCCGTTCGTCTTTGGGCCTGAAGCATACACAGATTATTGCAAGCAAAAATAATATAAATACAATGGAAATCTTTTTCATTAAGTAAATTATATGATAATAATTTGCAAAAAACTCAAAATACACTAATATTAATATATGAAAAAAGTTTTCGCATACGCACACACCCACTGGGACAGGGAGTGGTACAGAACATTTGAGGATTTCAGGGTAAGGCTCGTTGAGGTTTTTGACGATGTTTTGAAAAAACTTGAAAAAAACGAGCTTAAAAGCTTTTATTTTGACGGTCAAACCGCAGCGCTGGAGGATTATCTTGAAATTCGCCCTGAAAAAACGGATTTAGTTAAAAGTTTAGTTCGTGAAAAACGCCTTTTTATTGGCCCGTACTACTGTTCAACCGATAGTTTTCTCGTGAATGCGGAATCTTTAATCAGAAACCTGCAAAAAGGCATGAAAACCTCGAAAGAGTTTGGCTGCGAAGATTTTATCGGTTATCATGCCGATACATTCGGGCATAGCGCGCAAATTCCTGAAATTGTAAAATATTTTAATATAAAATATGGCATTTTCTGGCGCGGCTGTGGTGAAAACCCCTCTGAATTTGAGTTCAACGGCTTAAAATCCGTTTATTTGATTCAAGGCTATTTTCAGGACTTTTTCTCAATGAATGTTCCCCCTGAAAAGAAAGCAGAATTGCTCGAAAAAACGCTGGATAAAATCGCAAAATACAGTTCCGGTAAAATTCTCCTGCCTCTGGGTGCAGACCATCTGGCGCTTTTTAATGAGCCTGAAAAACAGGTTGCGCAGGTCAACAAATTTTTAAAAAACTATGAAATTGAGCTGACTACACCCTTTGAATACCTGAAACAGGTTAGTTTTGAAAAGAAAATTTCCGGCGAGCAAAGGTCGAACGCAAGAAATTTCATTCTTCCGGGTGTTTATTCCTCAAGAATTGACCTGAAACAGGCAAATTCTGCTCTGGAATGGGATTTGTACAGAATCACCGAACCTTTGAATGCGATTATGGCTTATCTGGGGAAAACAGGGAATTATCAGGCTGTTTTGGAGTATGCGGGCGATTTGCTTTTAAAAAATCATCCCCATGACAGCATTTACGGCTGCAGCCTTGATGAGGTGCATGCGGAAAACCTGACGAGGTTTGAAAAAGTAAAACAAACGCTAAATTCGGTTAAAAATTCGATTTTCAGGGGGATTTATTCAGAAAACAGCATAAAAGTGCTCAATTTCTCGAATTTTGCTCAGTCCGGCGTTTTTAAGGTCTGTTCAACTAAAAAACTTGACGCGCAGCTTGTCGGAAAACACAGGAATTTTCCCTTTCTTAAGATTTATCCGACCGACGCTATCCCTGTCACGGAGGACTTTACGCAGATATATGAATATTTGTTCTTTGCCCGTGATGTTGAGCCATTTTCCTGTGCGGAGCCGTCAAATCCCTATAATGATTTGATTACCGGCGATAATTTTATTGAAAACAACAATCTAAAACTTGAAATCTCCGGCGGGAAAATAAATATAACCGACAAAATCACCGGAAAAGCCCATCCCGACTTCATAAAAATCATCGACCGTGCCGATATTGGCGACAGTTACAACTTTGGCGCACTAAAAGGGGATAAAAAAATCCATGCGGAGATTGTCAGCACAAAAATTGTTGAAAAAGGCCCGTATAGAGCGGCAATGGAGCTTAAATTATCCATTAAAATCCCGAAAAGCTCAAACTTGAACGGCCGTTCAAAACGGTTGATTAATCATTTGATAAAAATGACCGCTTATCTTGAGTCGGGCGCTGAATTTGTAGAATTTTCGCCGGAATGGGTCAATAAATCAACTGACCATATTTTGCAGGTTGAATTTAACCTTGAAAATCCCGTTGAAACGACGATTTCCGATGATTTAACGGGCGTTGTCGAAAGAAAATTTGACCCTGATTATGATATTTATCAATACGTTCCGGCGCCGAGGGGGATTGAATTAAAATACAATATTGCGCCCGCGCAGAGTTTTGTTTGCGCGCAAAATACCGGCATAATTTCCGACAGAACGCTGGAATATGAAGTTTTTAAGAACAAAATCGCCCTCACGCTGCTCCGTGCTACCGGAACAATTTCAAATCCGCAAAATCCGACCCGCGGAACGCCCGCAGGGCCCCCTTTGCCGACGCCGGATTTGCAAATGTGCACAAAACGCGCTGACAGGTTCGCGGTGACGTTTAAAACTGAGAAAATATATGCGCTTTCTGAGAAATTCAAAGGGGCGCTGGTCGGGATTCATTCTGATTTTACGACAGAAGGCCTATTTTCTTCGGGAAATGAGAAGATTCTTCTGAGTGCAATGAAAATTAACGACAAAAATCAATTAATATTGCGTTTTATTAACATTTCTGATGAACCGCAATATTTCGATTTCGTAACAAAACTTCCTTGCAAGCAAATTAATATTCTGAACGCTCTTGAGGAATTTGTTAAACCTTATCTGCCGCTAAAGCTCGAAAAGCACGCTATTATTGCGATTTCAATTTCTGCTTAACATATCTTTACAAAATATAACTCAAAAAGGCAATTTTTTGAGAGTATATACCTTTATATATATGTAAGATATAACAAAGTGGAGAAGAAAAGATGGCAATAGCAGCAGCAACTCAAATGAATAACAACAGAGGCGGAAACGGACAATTCAGACCGATGGCAAGACGCCCCAAACAGCTTGAAACTGCTCTCACTGCTATTGATAAAAAAGATATCAGAATGAGATTCAGAAACTCAAGAGATCCGATTTATATCGCATTCGATTATCTTGATAAAAGACCGGTTCAGGAGCTTGCAGTTGACTTTGTTAAAGATTCAATCTACGAAATCATGAATTTCATTTCTTTCAAAAAATAATTTTCACTTTAGAGTGTCCGAGAAAAGTTCGTGCTAAGGAACGGAGTGACGTGAACGAACTTTTTGAGTGACTACTTGAAAAGGTGAGCCTTGGGCGGTTCGCACTCTGCCGAACAAAAGGTGACTAAATGTCACGTTTTGTGAGAGGTAAGAATCGGCTAAGGCGACACTAGATTAGATATAAAAACCGTCCGAATTCCGGGCGGTTTTTAAGTTTTGTTAATGCCAGAGTTTATAGTACAATGATTCTATGAACAAGCCGATACTTTCAGGAATGAATATTGAACAGCTTACGGAATTTACCGACTCAATCGGTGAGTCAAAATTCCGTGCAAAGCAGCTGCATAACTGGATTTATCTTAAATCGGCAAAGGATTTCGATTCAATGACGGATTTGTCGAAAAAAACGCGTGAAACCCTTAAAGAAAGCGCAATTTTGACTTCCTCAAAGATAAAACAAAAACAGGAAAGCTCGGATGGCACGCTGAAATACTTAATAGAGTATCCGGACGGAAATTGCGTTGAAACAGTGCTTATGCGCTTTGATAACCGTTCAAATCTGACTGCATGCGTGAGTTCTCAGGTCGGATGTGCCTGCGGATGTAAGTTTTGTGCTACTGCAAAGCTCGGCTTCATCAGAAATTTGACGCCGGTTGAAATTATTGAACAAGTTTTGACCATTCAGCGCGATACGGGGCTGAAAGTAACAAATATCGTCTTTATGGGACAGGGCGAGCCGCTTTTGAACCTTGATAATGTGCTAAAGGCGATTGAAATCTTTAATACTGATTTTCAAATCGGAATCAGGCGTCTTACTGTTTCAACATGCGGAATTGTGCCGCAAATTAACAGGCTTGCTGCGCTGGATTTTCAGCCTACGCTTGCGATTTCGCTGCATGCGCCGGAGCATTCTTTACGTGAAAGTTTGATGCCCGTTGAGAAGAAATATCCGCTTGAGGTGCTTATTCCGGCATTGAAAAACTATACGGAAACGACCGGACGCAGGATAACCGTAGAATATACGCTTATAAAGGACTTTAATGACAGTGTTGAAACCGCAAAACAGCTTTCTAAGCTCTTAATGGGGCTGAAATGCAATATTAACCTTATTATTTACAATCCTAATGACGTTGATAAATACGAAAAGCCCCTCAAGGATTCCATCCACAAATTTAAATATATTCTTGAGCAATCCGGCAAAAAAGTTACAATAAGGCTGGAGCGCGGCTCTGATATTGACGCGGCATGCGGGCAATTGAGCAATAAACTTATTTCTATTTGGACGCCATAGCAAACCAAAATCCCGCTCTTTTCCTCCGGAAATTTCTCTCTTAATCCTGCCATTGAAAAAGAATAAATATAAAGAAATGTAAACCATAAAAAGGCCACTTAATAAATGTTTACAAATGCCGCAAACCCGCTTATACTCTCTGATAGGATAGGATAGGTCGGGAGAGGTGTGCCCTGTTAAAGTTTATTTTGAATCTGACGATAAACCTTCTGTAAGTACAAAGTAAAGTTTAGCTTTTAAAGAAAGGAGCTTATTATGGGTATGAACATTCGTGGAGGTTTTTATTTTAAACCGTATGTGCAAGGTTCCAATACCAGGGCTGGCAATGCAAAACCCGAGAATCAGGGTGAAGCTGATAAATCTCTTCATGACAAGGCATTTCGAGAGGCAGACGATATCTATTATAGTCGTACTTCTGATAATGGGGCTGACAAATCTCTTCATGACCAAGAATTTAGGGAAACAGACAAAATTCCCTCTCGCGGATTGACTAAAGCTGACGCATCTCTTTATTATGACCTATTAAGTGATGAAGAAAGAAAAAAAATAGACGCAAATATTCGTGAAAGCTGGCAAAAGTTCAATAGCTAGCTTCTTAAACGAAAAGCCGGTTATCGACCGGCTTTTTCTGTTAAATTTATTTTCGTTTATATTGCTTTTAACTTAACATTTTTGGTGTTTTGTGATTTTGATTCAATAAGCTTGGTTATTCTGTGCTTAATCTTAATATTGTGCTGCGAATGCGGCTTTTTCTCCAAGTATGATTTGTAATAGTGCACCGCGCGCTGCTTTTGCCCCATTTTGTCAAAACATATTGCGAGCCCGAGATGAGCTTTGTGATAATCGGGATGAACTTTCAAAAGCTGCGAAAAAACGAGCCCTGCGGACTTGAATTCTTCAAAATTCATGTAAATTGCCGCAAGATGGTTGTATGCGCTGATAAAAGTCGGGTCGTTTTCAATGATTGTTTGATAAATAAGGATTGCCATGTCGTATTCTTCAATAAACTCATGCGCAATTGCAAGCTGGAGCTGCGCATTGAGGTTGTTTCTGTCGAGCATGATGGCGTTTTTGAGGCTGTTCATTGCCTCGCAGGGACAGTGGGAATACAAATAGCATATTCCGAGCTCAAAGTGAATATCCGGGGTAAAATATGACATTCTTTTTGCTTTTTCGAGCGCGTCAATGGCTTTTGCGTATTCTCCCTGCGTTTTGTACGCAATCCCGAGCCCCAGATATGTTTTGTAATTGTATCTGTCAATCATCAACGAGGAAAGATAGTATTTTATTGATTCTTTAAAGCACGCAGAATTGCGAAGCAGGTCAGCTTTTAAAAACATTCTTGCCGCTTCGGCTTTGCAGGCTGATTTTGCGCGTATTATGAATTCTCCCAGTCCTTTTGGCGAACTTTTATACTTAATCCCCAAGATGTACCTCTATTTTTCTCTTCCGTACTAACATTTTAGAGAATTTTATAAGAAAAGTTATTGACCCGCGGGTTTATCTTTCTAGTCCATGTGGTCAGTTTAATGTTAAAATGTTAGCGGAGGCAAAATGGAGAGTTTTTTCAAGGGAAATTTGGCTTTAATAAAAAATTACAACAAAGAGCTCGCAAAAAAGCTCGAAAATACCCCCTTGCGCAGTTTTGAGCTCAATACGAACCTCGCTGGTGAATATAATCTTATTCTTGATTCAAAACCTGTCCATTCTGTTACGGGCGCGCAGGCTGAGGCGGATGAGATATTCAAAAATATCGGGCATGACACCCGCAATGACATCCATGTTCTTTACGGAATGGGGCTGGGGTACCTTTTTGATAAATTTGCGCTCAACGCAAAGGGTGATGTTGTGCTTTTTGAGCCGGATTTGGAGCTTTTGCGCTTTGTTTTTGAAATTATCGATATGCGTGAACTTCTTCAACGCCCGAATGTTTTTGTGGCCTCTGATTTTGCGGAATTGAGGGCGATTTGCTCCTCTTTGTACAGGTACAAACGCAAAATTACAACGACTGCACTCGATTTCTATAAATCGAGCCGGCATGAAAAGCTTAACGCTTTTCATGCGTATCTTAAAAATCTTTATGAGGAACTTTATCGCAATCATTATTATCAAACCAATCGCATGCAATGGTTTTTGCCCGAAATGCTAAAATCGCTCAATTTTAAAGCAAAATTGCCCCTTTTTCAGAATCTTAGCGGAAAATTCAATGCGGTGCCTGCTGTAATCGTTTCTGCTGGCCCGTCGCTTGCGGAAAATCTTGAGGTTTTGAAAAAAAACAGGAACAAAGTCCTTATTTTTGCTGTCGGAACTGCCCTGAAAGTTCTTCTGGATAACGGAATTGTGCCTGATTTTGTGAATTACATCGAAACCCACTCCTCAAAGAGCTTTTTTGACGGCGTTGATACGGAAAAATTGAACCTTATTGCAGAGCCTTATACAGCGGAGGATGTTTTTGAGCGAAAATTCAAAAATATTTTTCTTACTACCTCGTATGAATCCAATGTAAACCATCTTTTTGCGCAAATCTGCGGTTTTGAGCTTCCATATTTTGAGGGAAAAGGCACGGTTGCTTATCAGGCGCTTTATGCGGCGAAAATTGCCGGTTGCTCCCCTATTGTTCTTCTCGGGCAGGATTTGGCTTATACAGACGGACAGTGTTATGCAAAAGGCTCAATTTATGAGGATTTGAAATGTGTTGCGACGCCCGATGGCTGCAAAATCGAGATTAAAGATAGAGAAAAACTGAAAAAGGCCTTTTATTCCTCCTGGACGGACAAAACGGATGAGGAAAAAGAGGCGGTATTGAACAAAACTCTTGAAAAACTCAATTCCTCGCTGTGCACTGTCAAAGATGTGCTTGGCCGGCCTGTTCCGACTTCTGCCGAGTATAAAAATTTCATTTCATTTTTTGAGTATTTTGCTTCGCAAAATAAGGGCATAAAACTCTACAATGCGTCGAATGGCGCTGATATTAGAGGTTTTGAGCATAAATCCGCGCAAGAAATTTTCGACGGGTTCAGTTTAAGGGTTGATATTTCTTCAATATTGGACAATTTGCACTGCAAACCCTGCGCAACAGGCGCTTTTCATAAAAATTTAGAAAAAAATTACAACGATGTGAAAAATGCTGCCCGCTTTTTGAAGGAATTTCAGTTGTATGCAAATTCTGAAAACGCTGATATTGACGGGCTTATTGACCGGTTTGAAAAATACAAAACCATTCGTAACAGCTCTTTGATAAACAGTATTTTAACGCTGAGATTGTACAACGAAACGGAGTTTTTGCTGCGTGATAATGCAAAATTTGACAATCCGCAAAGGCTTATGCAGGTTTTAAAGGCGCTGCCCGGCGATGGATTGTATTATGCGGCGCTTGTGTTGAATAATATTGAAGAAAACCTGAGGAGTTCAAAATGAAAGCTGTAATTCAGAGAGTAAAGCATGCTTCTGTAACAATAGACGGGAATTTGTATTCAAAAATCGGGCATGGGCTTTTGGTGCTGTTTTGCGTGGAAAAAGGCGATACAAATCAGGAGCTGGAGTGGATGTGCAGGAAAATTCCGGCTTTGCGGATATTTGAGGATGAAAATGACAGAATGAACCGCTCGCTGCTGGATACAGGCGGCGAAATCCTTGCTGTATCGCAGTTTACGCTTGCAGGAAACTGCAAAAAAGGCACCCGCCCGTCATTTGACAACGCTGCTGAACCCGCTTTTGCAAAGCAAATGTATGAAAAATTTTGCACCGGGCTTGCCGAGGGCGGAATCAGCGTGAAAACTGGCGTTTTTGCTGCAATGATGGACGTTGGGCTGTGCAATGACGGGCCTGTAACGATAATTTTAGAGAAAAATTCTGAAAAAGGGCTTGCCTAATATTACATTTGCGGTTATTATATAAATTATTAAAGGATTAAGCCACTTTATTATTTGAAATTATTCAGTATATTAAAATTATTATTAACACCGAGGAGCTAAAAAGCCTTTCATTAAAGGGTCAAGATTATGTATGTAAATAAGTGTACCAAATGTGGAGCGGAATTTGAAACTAAAAACCCGAAAAGGGTAATTTGTCCTAATTGCTTATACGCAGATAAAAAGAATGGTTCTGAAGAGGCCGAACAACAGGAAAAACCGGCATCTTACAGCGCAGGTGGATATACCTCGGGCGGTTATTCGGCCGGCGGTGATTCTTACGGCGAAAGACCCAGATACAATCAGGACAGGCGCTATGACGGGCAAAGAAATTACAACAACCAGCGCCCGTACAACAACCAGCAGCGCCAATATAACAATCAAAGACCGTATAATAATCAACGCTATGATAACAACCGCGGCGGATATGATAATCGCGGTTATGATAACAGGGATAGAGGCGGTTATGACCGCCAGCAGCGTCCTTATGACAGAAATCAAGGCAACTACAGCCGTCCTCAGGGGAATTACCAGCGTCCGCAGCAGGGTGTATACAATAATCGTCCGCAAAGACCAGGATTTAATAAACGCCCCGGCGGATTTAACAGCAGGCCCAAAAAACCGGCAAAACAACTGCTTGTAAATAAAGATCAGCTTGCGCAAATTGAAGAACTATACAAAAAGATGCTACCGCTTCCGAATCCGGATGCGCATGAAGTTATCGGAGAACAAATCGGGCTTGAGGCAAGAAAAGTCTTTTTCGGAATTAATTTAATCAGACAAAAAATGATGCTTCCGAAACTTCCTTATCCAAAACGTAAGCTTGCTGTTTCTCCTGACCAGTTGACGGCTATAAAAGCGCTTTATGAGCCGCTTTTACCGTTGCCGCCTATCGGCTGCCATAAAATTATTGCTGCCCAGCTGAAAATTGATGAATGGCGTGTGCACGTGGGTATCGGGCTTGTCAGAAAGCAGATGGGTATGGACAGATGGAACCCTGACAGAGAAGATGCTCCGGAAGAGTTTAAAAACAAGCCGGAAGAGGCTCCTGTAGCAGAAGAAAAGCCTAAAAAAACGGCTAAAAAATCTTCAAAAGCTGCAGCCAAAGAAGAAGAACCTGCCGAAGCGGAATAATTGTTATGAACAGACTTATCTCCATCGGGAAGATTGTTAATTTTCACGGTATTAAGGGCGAAGTTAAAATGGGCTTTACTGCCGGCAATGAGCGGTTGATTAAGTCCTTAAAAACTGTTTATCTTTTTCAAAACGACCGGAAATTCCCTCTGGAAGTTGAATATGTCCGTTTTCATAAGAATTTTGCGCTTGTTAAGTTCAAGGGGCTTGATTCTATCAACGATGTAACGGATTATAAGGGGCTGCTTGTGCATGTTTATGAAGAAGTTGTGAAAGCGGCTCTGGAACAGGATGAATACCTTATCAGCGACCTTACGGGAATGGATGTTTTTGATACGGAGGGCAATAAAATCGGCGTAGTTGACGTTGTTGGTGAAAATCGTGCTTCTGACTTGATTTGTGTTAAAAAACCGGATTCAAAAACCTTTATGGTGCCCTTTGTTAAGGAACTTGTGCCTGTGGTTGATATTTCTGCAAACAAAATCGTTGTGAATATGATTGACGGGCTGGACGAATGAAATTTGACGTATTAACGCTTTTTCCTGAAATGATTGAGGGCGCATGCTCGCATAGTATTATTTCAAGAGCGCTTGAAAAAGAAATCATTAGCGTAAATGCCATCAATCCTCGCGATTTTTCCAAAGATAAACACAGAAAAGTCGATGATACGCCGTTTGGCGGCGGTGCGGGGATGGTTTTGATGTGCCAGCCTTATTTTGACGCATTTGATAGCATTGAAAAGGGCGAAAATACGCGTGTTTTGGTTATGTCACCGCAGGGACGTCCTTTTAATCAAAAAATGGCATGCGAGCTCGCAAAATGTGAGCATATTGTCATTATGTGCGGGCATTATGAGGGTTTTGACGAAAGAATTAAGGAATATACCGCGGCCGAGGAGATTTCAATCGGCGATTTTGTGCTTACGGGCGGTGAATTGCCGGCATTGTGCCTGATTGATTCGATTTCGAGAAATCTTGACGGCTGCCTCGGGAAAATTGATTCTGCGCACTTTGATTCGTTTTCTGACGGGCTTCTTGAGCATCCGCATTACACAAAACCCCGTGAATATCTGGGCATGCCCGTTCCAGAGGTGCTCTGCGGCGGCAACCATGCCCAAATAAACCTCTGGCGAAGAAAACAGCAAATGATAGTTACAAAGAAAAAACGGCCGGATTTGTACGAAGAATTCAAAAAAAACTGCAAAAATAAAGAAGATTTAAAGCTTTTGAATGAGGTCGAAAAGGAAAATATTGATTATAATTTATGAAATTAGATTATTAAGGGAAATCGGGATAGAAAAATGCACCTGAACGACGAACAATTAAAAAAATTGATAGATTTATCAGAAATCGGCATAGATTATGCTGTTGCCGGGCCGGATGACATCAGCAAGGCGCTTATTGCCATAGAAAGAAAACTTCTCTCTTTCAGCGCGGCTGATACAGCTTTGAAACCTATGGATTTCAATATTTTGATTGTTGATGATTTGGAGCTTTCAATTTATCAATTCAACCAGATGCTCAAGAGAATCGGCATTGTTCCGACCGTTGCCCGCACAAAAGAAGAGGCTTTTGCCGAGCTCAAGAAGAAAAAGTTTGATTATATTGTCGTTGACCTGTTTTTGCCTGACGCAATAGACGGAATTGAGCTTATTCAGGAGTGTTTGAAGCTCAAAGACGAAAACCACCTGAACAAAATCATCGTAATGTCCGGCACCGACGATAAATCCCTGATTGAAAAGTGCTATAAGCTCGGAATTGACGAATTTGTCCCGAAAAGTGCAAACTGGCACGAGCAGATTCTGAAATTTATTACATCTTCAATTTCAAACAAGCAGCATAACGATTTTCTGAAATATTTTATCAACGAAACGATTGTCTGCTACACGCTGAACAAATTTAACACCCCGAAATCTATCGAGGGGCTTGTGAAAGACGTTACAACGACCGTCTATACCGGCTATAAAAACATAATATTCAACATGGAAAACATCAAAATATTTGATGACGACTATACAGGCGTTTTTGCTGACCTTTTCCGCCTTGCTCAGGAAAATGGAGGGTCGTTTACGCTCGTCAACATTTCTAATTCCCTGAGAACAGCGCTTGCTGACGCGTTTTTGGACACGCTCATCCCGATTATGCAAAATGTTGATGCTGCAGTGAGCAAGCTATCTGCAAACAGCTAGTTATTCGGGCAATTTTCGCGGCAAAACCGCTTTTTACGGCGTTTCAAACATGTCAACGCGTCTTTTGTGGCGCCCGCCCTCAAAATCTGTTTTTAGCCATGTTTCCACGATATCAAGCGCCAGATATTCGCCTGTAATCCGCTCTCCGAGGCATAAAATGTTCGCATTGTTGTGGGATTTTGACATTCTTGCGGTTGTTGCGTCAAAACATGTTACTGCGCGGATTCCTTTGACCTTATTTGCAACAATGCTCATCCCCAGCCCCGTGCCGCAAACAAGAATTCCGTTATCAAAATTGCCCGCTGCAACTTCTTTGGCAACTTCTTTGGCGATTACCGGATAATCGCAGGATTCGATTGTATAAGTGCCAAAATCCTTTACCTCAATCCCTTTTTTGCTCAAATATTCAATAATTTTGTTTTTAAGATTAAAGCCGCCGTGGTCGCAGCCGATTGCGATTTTTTGTTTCATATATAACTCCTTGTCTAATGATTTTAGCATTTAATGGTGGATTTGTTATGTAAAAAAATGTTAAATACTCACTAAAATCTCTAAAGTCATGCCGCCTCCCTGCCGATATAAGAAATATGAGATACAAACGAACAGGATGTGCGAAGTGTTAAACGAAATTTTAAACGGTGTGAACGAACTTGAAGAAATGATGGTTGAATATTCGGAAATAAACAGTTTTCTGTTCAGCCACAACAAAATGTTTATGATTGCAAGCGAAAACGCCTACAAAACGCCGGAATACAATCATCAGCCCTATACTTTTAAATACGGCTCGTATGACATGTCAAATTATTTAAAAAATTACGTATAATTCCCCTTGTTTAAGCCAGAAACCAATCCTTTATGTTATCTGCAAGCAGTTTTGTTGCTGTTTGCAGATTTTCATATGTGGAATTGTTCTCAATGACGTAATCCCAGTCTTTTACATCATCAAGCTCGGTTTCTGTCCGGTCGTTTTCGCTTTTGAGCACGCCGCGTTTTGCACGGTTGTCCCTGTCGCATTCAACGCGGATTTTGAACGCTCCTGCTTCTTTAAAAAACTCCAGTTCGCGCTTCATTCGCACATCGGGAACGATAATATTGCCCTCAAGCGCGATAACCTTTTTAATCCAGTAATCAGAATCCTGTGAGCGCCTGAAATTTCCCAAATCAATCAAATCCTGACGGTAAAGAGGTTTGTGCTTTTCGATTTCCTCCAGCGAAAGCCCCTCTCTTTCGCCGTATTCGAGTTTTATGGCGTCGCCGAGCCCGATTCTTTGAAAGTCCGGAAATATTTCAAGTAAAATCTTTGCTACGGTGTCTTTTCCGCAAAACTGCTTGCCTGAAAGTATGATAATTTTGTCTGCCATAATAATCCTCAAAAATTTTGTAAAAATTTATTTACATTTTACCATAAAAAGGGTTCAAAAAAATCTTTTTTTGCGTTATAACTAATATCCCACTGTTTACTTTACCTATTATAACGAATAGAGAAAACGCATGAGAATTAATAACATCGAAAGCAGATTGAACTGGGAAAGCTCTTATTTGAGGAGCAACCCGACAAACTACATCAAGGCAAGACAAAAATACCTCGATGCGGCTTATTCTGTGGATACAAAAAACACTCTCAATTCGTCCAGCGCAATCCGTGCTAATCAATCATTAAGAGATTTAGGTCTGTTTTAAATTTTTCCTCCATCTCGGCTTTTAGCGGTGATTGGTTTTCATAAGCGCCGGACTCAACGAGCGCAAATGCCTCTTTTCTTGCGAGTTCAAGGATTTTTGTGTCTTTAACAAGGTCGGCAAGCGCAAAATTCAGCATGCCGCTCTGCCTTGTGCCCAAAAATTCGCCCGGGCCGCGCAGCTGCAGGTCTTTTTCGGAAATTATAAAGCCGTTATTGGTTTCTTCCATTACTTTCAGGCGCTCAAGCGAAACCTGATTTGCTTTTTGCGGAACAAGCACGCAATATGACTGCAATTCAGAGCGCCCGACGCGTCCGCGCAGCTGATGAAGCTGCGAAAGCCCGAATCTCTCAGCATTCTCAATCGCCATGACCGTTGCATTCGGCACATCCACGCCAACTTCCACAACAGTTGTGCTGACGAGAATATTATATTTCCCCCTCTTAAAATCGTCCATAACTTCGTCTTTTTCCGCAGGAGTAAGCTTTCCGTGCAGCAAACCGATTTTTAAATCCGGAAAAACTTCTTCAGAAAGCCTTTGCGCCTCGATTGTGGCGGCTTTTGCCGATAAAGTTTCGCTTTCATCAATAAGCGGATAAACAACATAAGCCTGATGTCCGTTTTTGACCTCATCTTTGATTAATTTGTAGAGCTGTTTGCGCTGTCCGGGCTTGATTAACGCGGTTTTAACCGGTTTTCGGTTTTTGGGCATTTCGTCGATTATTGAAAAATCCAAATCGCCATGTGTTGTCAGTGCAAGGGTTCTCGGGATTGGCGTGGCTGTCATCGTGAGCATTTGCGGGTTTTTGCCTTTGGAAAGCAGTTTTGAGCGCTGTTTTACCCCGAATCTGTGCTGCTCATCAATTACAATTGCGCCGAGATTGTTAAATTGAACATTTTCCTGAATCAAAGCGTGCGTTCCGATTGCGATATTTATCTGGCCGTTTTTGAGGTCGGTTTCGAGCTGTTTTCTGAGCTTTGTGCGGTTTGAACCAATGAAAAGCCCCGCGCTGAGCCCCAGAGGAGCAAGCCATTTTACAAAATTATTAAAATGCTGCTGCGCGAGAATCTCTGTCGGCGCCATCAAAACGCCCTGATAACCGTTTTCAACGGCAGAAAGCAGCATTGCGCACGCAACAACCGTTTTTCCGCTCCCGACATCGCCCTGCAAAAGCCTTTGCATAGGCATATCCGACGCAATGTCTTTTAAAATCTCTTTTAGCGCTTTATCCTGCGCGCCTGTGAGCTCAAAAGGCAAACTATCAAGGAATTTCTTCACAAGCCCGTTTTTCTTGATTTTCAACGGGATTGTTTTGATGTTTTTTGCGTTTTCTTCCCTGATTGTCGCAAGTTTCAGTTGGAGCAGGAAAAATTCTTCAAAAACTATTGTAAATCGCGCCCTTTCCAGCAATTCTTCGTTTTCCGGAAAGTGAATCTGTTTAAGGGCGGTTTTTCTGTCTAAAAGATTGTTTCGTTCTTTTATTGCCTCCGGAATGACATCAGGAATTGCGCCGAGGTACTTTTCGAGTGCATTAAAAATCGCCCTGCGCAAGAATTTTATGTTCAATCCCTCAACTAACTGATAAACCGGTACAATTCGTCCGATGTTCAGGCTGCTTTTTTCTTCAAAATCACCTGAAAGAACCTGATATTCAGGACGGTCGATTGTGAAAATGCCTGAAAACTTGTCGATTTTCGCTTTTCCGGAAATTATTATGTTTGAACCCCTTATGAACTGCGATTTGTAGCGTTCCAAGAGGTATTTGCTTGCTTTTGCATAAAAGAAGTTTAATTTCACCAGCCCTGTGCCGTCAGTGACCGATAGGCTTACGATTCCGAGCCCTTTTGCAGTATTGTAGGCGCTTATGCTTTTTATTTCGCCAATTATCGTGCAGTCCTGCCCCTCTTTCAGGTTTCTGATGAGAGTTCTGGAGGAATAATCGATATGGCGTTTGGGAAAGTAAAACATGAGGTCTTTTGCGGTGAAAATTCCGAGTTTATTCAATAAATTAGCGACTTTCGGCCCGACACCCTTTACATAAACAACATCGACTTCTGACGGGTTGTCTGTTTTTTCAACAGGGACAATTTTGGGCGCTTCAATCTCTTTTCGCAGGGTTATAACCAGCCTCTGCACGGCTTTTCGCCTTGAGGGGACAGACGCCATCGGATATGTTTCAAATTCTTTTGAAAGAACGAGCCATTTCGGGTCGCGTTTTGATTTTTTGTATAATTTGTTGAGCTCTTTCAGCACAAAGCCGGAAAAAGTCGTCATTTTCCCGCGAATGTCGATATAAAGATTCTTTTGTTCGACTTCAATCGCCTGCCGAATCTGTTCCAGATTCTCAATCTGAACCAATTTCCCGCCCTCAAATCTCTTACAGAATAATTTTAACATATTTGGCGATGTTTAAATATAGTGGTTAAAATTGTAAACAAATGTAACAATCCCGCCCCTCAAACTACCTCCCCAAAAAAACGCACCCCAAAACTTCACCCCAGCCTTCCCCTTTAGGCCGGCCCTCACCCGTCCTGC
>OJMH01000280.1_pt1 | contig 72516 bp, 77 predicted proteins | sample 1597111 | NCBI WGS metagenome assembly OJMH01 (sample SAMEA2452115, study PRJEB22498) | human gut metagenome | reverse complement strand
TTACACGAGAACGGGCAGTAAAACGCAAAATCAAAGGATGGAACATCAAGCAGGAGTTTTCATCCAAGACTGCTCCGCATGAATGCTTTATTGATTAAAGTAAGCAGTATTAGAATTAGCCCATATTTCGCAGAATTCATTAAGAGGGTTGCCGGCAAACTTTGCCGGCACATTCCTGGTTTCCTTCGTATTTGGTAATTTATCTTGCAAATACGTAGAAACCTGACCACCTGACCACGGAACCAATATTGGTTCCGTGGTGGTGTGAAAATAACATTTTTTTGCCGAGTATAGCCAAAAAATGCCATTTCAGCAGATGTATTAAATCTTTAATTTTTAAAAAGTTACAACAGAAAATTGCATCCAAAAACGGCTCCAAAAAATGTAGGGATTTTTATTTTTTTTGCATCAAAAAGCGGGTCTTTACAGGTTTTTCACGCATTTTAGACAAAAAGAAAACCAGCAGTAACTCGTTGATTACTACTGGTCTTTGATCTCAAAAAATGGTGGGCGTACTTCATCCGAACCCCCGACCTTCTCCGCACCCTCAAACCTGCGAATATTTCTATTCCCGAATGGTTGCGGATTTTTATTCTCGAAATATTCTCTCGAAACCCTGAAAAAATTCTCCCACGCTCAAACAAGGGTTCGAGTTAAGCCGAACAACCCTCAAAAAAGAGTTGAAACCGCGACTTTTACTATCGTCTTTTACGCACTATACATGCACTTGCTTTCTTATAATACTCTACTTTGCGGAAAAATACAACTTAAAATTATCATTTTCTCAAACATATGTAGTTTCCCGGACGTCAGTACTGCATCGGAAGCTGAAGTTACAGAAATACTGCATTTGGGATGAAGATCATCATCGGGGATAAAAATCCGGCGAATGCGGCGCAAATCGCGAAAACCATGGATGACGCCGGGTTTGACACTTTCCCGATGGAGATGGAGCTTTCCAATCGGGAATCGATTCTGGCGCTGATAGCCCGGGCGCGGGAATTCGGTGATATCACCCGTCTGGTCAATTCAGCCGGAGTTTCGCCGAGCCAGGCTTCCGTAGGGATGATCCTGAAAGTCGATCTTTACGGTACGGCGGTACTGCTGGAAGAGGTCGGCAAGGTCATTGCCGAAGGCGGGGCGGGCGTGACCATCTCCAGCCAGTCCGGGCATCGCATGGAAGCGCTGGACGCGGAGAGGGATGAGCTTCTTGCAATGACTCCGACCGAAGAAGTGCTTTCACTGGATATGCTTCAGGAGAGAAATATCCGCGATACCCTGCATGCTTATCAGATGGCAAAGCGCTGCAACGTAAAGTGCATCATGGCCGAGGCGATAAAGTGGGGCGCACGCGGTGCGCGCATCAATTCCATCTCTCCTGGAATCATCGTGACTCCGCTTGCCATCGACGAATTCAACGGTCCGCGCGGCGATTTCTATAAAAACATGTTCGCCAAGTGTCCGGCCGGACGACCGGGTACTGCGGATGAAATCGCCAACGTCGCTGAACTGCTGCTGGAACCGCGCGGCGCATTCATCACCGGCGCGGATTTCCTGATCGACGGCGGCGCGACGGCATCCTACTTCTACGGGCCGCTGAAGCCGACTGAATGATCAAGGCAGAGGGAAGAGTTGCATGAAGAAAATAACCGAACGCAAGTGGAACTTCAAAGCGGAATCGGATCAATACACACCTTGGTGTGCCGCCACACTGAATTTTTCGCAGGGGCAAGCGATTTTCGCAGCACCAAGCTGATTCAAATTGGATAGGATAACGAAGTTGGAGGAAGCCATAACAGAAAATTGAGGTTTTGGAAAACGGAAACATTCGCATTACGATGCCGATGGTTTTCAAGATTTGCGGTAGTCGGAAGCAGATTATTACGCCGGACTCGGAAAATGTCGAAGCGGCTCCAATTCTGGTGAGCATTGCCAGAGCATACCGCTGGCAGAAGATGATCGACGAAGGCAAGTTCAAAAACATCGCGGAACTGGCTCAGGCTGTCGGCGTCGATTCCGGTGCGATTGCGCGGACGAACCGGCTGACTTTGCTTTCCCCAAAAATCATCCATAAACTCATCGCGGGGGAGATAAATCTGACTCAGAGAACCTGGCGGCAAAGTTTTTCGGATTACTGGAGCGAACAGGAAAGGTTGTTCCTGAAAGAATAAGGGCAAGGACGCGCAACGACGGGCGACTGTGGGATTACCCCATGGCCGCCCGTTTTGTTTTTAAACCTCGCCACAAACGCGCGGCAAAGGGCTTGTAAAGGGGAAACGGCAAGAGGTCGCCGGTTTGAACGAGCGATTTTCGCTCAACTCGGAAAAGTCTCTGAAAACGGCTCCGTCTTCTTGAAAATGCTATCCATTTTCGCGATGTCCGAACTGACCTTTACCCGGTGGTATTTTTAGTTATTATATTGGTAATTAATATGTTATGATTTTTTATTCGCAAGCGGAGAATTTGAAATCGGATATCACCCGACAAGAGGTCGCGAGCGGAGAATGTGCTTCCGGACATTTTTGCTCTCCAATCGAAAAGCCCACGACCTCTACCCCCCGGAGAATTGGCCGCCGACATCTGGAAAACACAGTGGAGAATGCGAAAACAGGAAATTCTCTCCGGCGGGCAAAAAGCACGTTTCTCCCTCAAATTTACCCCCAGAAACGAAAAAACCGACCAGAGGTCAGGTCGGCAGAGAATCAAGAAAATGGTGGAGCTGGTGGCTGTGTTCGGGCACTCCGATTGCGCCTCAAAATCCCGTGTTTTTAAGCATTCCACGCTCAAGTTTGGCACTTTATAGCACTTCTTCCACAGGTTTCCGATTTCCCTTTTATGGGGAAAAAACGGGGAAAATCCCTTTTCCCGGGGAAGAAATGGGGAACTTTTGCATGCCAATCAGCCAATCTCCAAACCGGGAACCAAACCTGCTTCCCTGTCAATTTGAAGATAAATAAACATACCATTTTTCAACGTTTTTTCAAGTCAAAATGGGGAAGAAACGGGGAAGAAAAGCGGTATTTATAATCACATCTCTCCATTCTTATTATTCCATGCTTCAACATGTAAAAAATCATGAAATCGATGGATCAGATATAACGGGACATTCAGCAGGCCGTCATCCAATTTCAGGTTCTGCATGGAAAAGCGGAGAGCCTGCTTGGGACGGTACTTTTCACGATAGCTTTTAAGGCTCTTGGCTTTGACGTTCAATCCTGATTTCACTTCAATCGGCACTACACCGACAGAATCCTGTATCACGAAATCCACTTCTGCCAGATTCCCGCTGGTCCAGTAATGAATGGGAGAAAATCTCATGGTAACGAGTTGCTGAAGTACAAAGTTTTCTGCCAACCGCCCCCGGTATTCACGGAAAATATCCGGATTCACCAGAATGGAAACCGCCGGTATCTCCGCCAATTTCCGGAGCAATCCTACATCAGCAAGATAGAGTTTGAAACTTTTGCGATCCTCGTAAGCATTCAATGGAATCTCCGGTTTCTCGATCCGGGTAATCCTGTAAATCAAGCTGGCACTCTCCAGCCAACGCAACGCATCCTCCAGATCTTTTGCACGTGCTCCACTTTTCACCTCCCCGTAAATGAACCGGGCGTTTTCACGTGCCAGTTGCTGTGGAATAGATTTCCACAACAGGAAGAGTTTTGGAATATCTCTGACCGGAGCATGCTTGGAAAAGTCCAGCTCATACGTCTTCAAAATGTCTTCCAGAATATTCTCCGCTTGCGAAAGATCATGATTCGACAGGTAGGATTCAAGCACGGCAGGCATGCCACCGATGGTCAGATATTCGTTCAAATGCTTTGTCAGACGCTCTTCGAATATTCCTGGAATCGGTTCAGGAGAAACAAGCGAATTGGTGTATTCAAACAACGATGCATCCACTGTCTGCAAATATTCTGCAAAGCTGCATGGAGTCAACTCCAGAAAATTTACCTTGCCCACAGGGAAACCGTCCGATGCAGCAAGGGCGATCCCCAATAGAGAACCTGCTGCGGCAATATGGTAATCGGGAGTTTCTTCACAGAAATACTTGAGCGCAGTCAACGCCCGTGGACATGCCTGAATCTCATCAAAAATGACCAGTGTCCTGTTTGGTTCTATTTTCTGGTGCGCCAAAACACCGAGCTCAAGCAGAATTCGTTTGGGATCAAGCTCGCCGGAAAAAACTTCTCCCAAACGATTCTGTCGCTCAAAATTGAAATAGGCGGTATTCTCAAAATGCCGTCTGCCGAACTCTTGAAGAATCCAAGTCTTTCCACATTGCCGTACTCCTCGCAGAATCAAAGGCTTTCGATAAGAAGAGTTTTTCCAGGCAACTAAATCTTTCAGAATGAATCGCTCAATCATTTCCATAACTCCGGTTTCCTTTCACGGCAATATAGTGCCATGTCATTTACTTTTCAAACATAATACATATAAAAAACGATAACAATATTGCAAAAACGGCACGAATAATAGAATTATCAATACCTGAAGCATGGAAACGAAACATATAGACAGCGAAGTATATTGCGCTTTTCTATAACCAAACGGAATGGATTTTCTCAGGAACCAGTTATTCTGCAGACTGAAATTCGAGTTTCAGTTCATCTGCAATATACTGATCGCTTCGACAATGCAGATCAGCAATACCGTTGCACAGTTCCTGATAAGTTTCAGAACGATAGAAAAACTCCAGCGCATCATTAAGGGTAAGCTGCATCTGTTCTGCGAACAACGCAACAATCCGGGCATATTTCTTCTGTAATAAAACATTATTGGCTTCCATCAGACACCTCTTCGGATGATTGGAATACCAGAAGCCGATCCACTAAATCCTGACGACAGATGCAGATCTGGTGATTCGGCCTTTCAAACTTCAGACGTCCCAATGCCTCTTCTTCGGAAATCAGCCCATCGAAGAACAGTTCCAGTGCATTGAAGACCTTGTCATTGGCCACTCCTCCGCGAATGATGTCATAAGATTCCGATGGCTGCCCGCTCCGGTTCTCCATGATGAAATGCAGCCAGGAAGAATCGTATTCCGGGAAATCCTTCGCTCGAAGTTTCCTCAGCGCATCGGAACTGTCATCGAAAACATAAGTGTTGACGATGGCTTTTTTGCCACGCCGTTGCCAGCGCAACGCCCATCTGACAGCCTGTTCCCGAAGCGGTGTGACATAAAAGCCTTTTCCAAAGTCAAGGGTTCGCCGTGAATATGAGATGTCCGGCTTACGGATTTCAATAAAAGAACCATGATACACTCCGATCACGACAACACCCCGCGTTCCCGCATCAATGACAGAATGTCATCGACTATATACTGCTTGCTTTGCGTATGAAGCACATCGAATGAAGGAATCAGATAGGTATTCAGAATATCGGATTGCTTCGCAAGCATATCGTACACTCGGTTGCCGGGCAGATGCAGTCTCTGTGCAACAGCCTCAATGCAGAAAATGGCAAATTCAAGAGCGGATTTACTCATGCATACAACCTCGATAGTTTAGTTTACTTAGCATCAATATAGCACACAGTTTGAAGAATGCAACATTGTAACCTTAACCTCTCTGATTCTTCACGTTTTGTTGGAAACAGATAAATATGAATTAATTACCTGGAGGTTAACAAAACGAAAAGTAAAAATTCTCCCACCCTCAAAAACAGCCAAAAGTTCGTAAAATGGGGACAATGGTTCAACACCCGTTCAAATTCCGAAAAAGTCATAAACTTCGAAATTACGGATTTTTCGATGTACGGGGACTTTTTACCGAAGATTGACGCCTGCTTTTTATAAGCGTTGGTGCGCCTAATGTCAAAAGTCCTCTAAAAAGAAGCGCTGATTGAGCTCCGTTTTCAGCGGAAGCGCGTTTCAGAAAAAGTTTGTTACACGGGAGGTTAACAAAAATCCTTTACGCCGCCATTTTCACTCGCCGGTACGATTTCAACAGTCCGCCCAGACGAGAAAACTCAACGATCTCCCCATCAGCATCCTGAGGCCTGGGTTTTATCATTCTTCCATCAAGCGCCGAGTGCGGTCGCTCATGGTTATAATACTCCAGAAATTCTTTCACAACATACCGGAGCTGGGCCTCCGATGTCAAAACAAAGTGATTCAAACACTCCTTCTTGAAGGTTTTTATAAAGGATTCCATGTAGCCGTTACACTCAGGTGATCGCGGAGGAATGGCTTTGGTTTTGCAACCGATGGAATGAATGATATTTTTGAATCTTGAACAGAACAGCGGATCGCGGTCATGAATGAGATACTTCTGGCCCAGCAGCTTCCCATCCCACATATCACATTGATTCCTGGCAATCTGCGCCATCCAGTTTCCGTTGGGATCATGGACAATGCCTCCCAACCAGACCTCGCGGGTAAATATATTTTCAAAAAACAGTATATGCTCACGCTGCAGTCCATGAGGCGTTACCAGCTCATAGGTGGCAAAGTCGCAGGCAGTAATAACGTTCTGGTGGGCATTGAAGAACATTTCCCAATCGCTGTTTGTTCTGCCATCGGTCGGAGGGAAATATCCGTATTTGTTCATGATCCGCTTTACAGTCATGAAGGAGACCTCATATCCCAGGTAAACAGCGTAGTCCCGGATGCGCTTGTAGCCCCAGGAGGGATTCTGTTCTGCCAGACGTAGGATCAATGCTTTCAGATCATCGGTAATCGGTTTTCTGCCTCTGGTTTTCTGATCCGGGCCGGTGCTGTCGTATTTATCTGCAATCAGCTTACTGTACCAGCCCATAACCGTTGACGGCGACCAGGTGTTTTCTGTGATCGAAAGCAGGTATTGATTCATGGCCCGGCCGCGTTTGGCAAGTCTGCGTCGCTCATCATCGGTAAGCTCCGGACGCTCCTTGCCGGTTTCAGCCTTATATTTCTCTTCGTAGATCCGTAATTTTTCGGTCTGGTAGTCAAGAGCTGCTTGCAAATTCGCTATCAGCTCGCGGGTATTTCCATCTCGCATCTGCCCCATAAAGGCATTGATGCGGGTCAAAATCTCAGTCGTTTTCATATATATAATCGCTCCAAGTGCGTGATATTCAAAGTAAACCGTTGTGTACGGCAACATAATAATATATCGCACACAGAAACGATTACAATTTACACAAAGCAATTAAACTTTAAAATTTTATGGATCAAAGGAACAGCGTTCATCTCGCATGACTTCCACCATTTGTAAAAAGTACGGAATCAGGAAGTCTTTTCCCGGTTCCGTTTTTCTTTGTCTTTTACGCACGCACAATCAACAATTTACACAAAACAGAGAGCGCCAGTAGAGGAAAACTCCCTAATCCCCAAGCCGCTATTCTCTCCCTTTCTCGGCAATTTTCCTCTCTCTTTCTCTGTAGGGTCGGGATTTCGTTCCAAGCTCAATTACGCTCAAAATCAGCAGAGGACGAGGTTCACAGGTGTAATGCAAGCGCTGTTTAATGTCAACTCAGCAAACTGTTCTTGAAACGATGTCAACGAGACTTACCTGTTAAAAGTTCGCAGTTTGAAATATCGCCCTTTTGCAAAAAGCACAAAAAGGTACAGGTAACTTGTGGGGCCAGCTTGTGGGGTCCGAGAACCACAGTCGCCCACTGACATATATTTTTCTTGAGCGACACCTTGAGCGACACCTTGAGCGACACCTTGGGGGTCAACTTGTCCGGTACTTGTCCGGTTCAGACTTTGCTGGCGTTTGAGAAATCATATTCATCGCGCATATCGGTGAAGTTTACGATGTGCCGACTGACCAAGTTTCCCAGCTCGTCACCGAATATAAAACCGGCCTCGACAGGCCGCAACGACGCGAGGAGTTCATCCGGAAGGATAAACGATACCCGGCATGGGGCTTTCAGCGCACTGAGCCCCGTTACAGCGCAACGTTCTGCAAATATGGAGTCTGGCTGCTTAACGCCTCGGCGGATCGGCAACGTTTTCTCGTGTTTGCCATAAATCATCCGGATCGTATATGAGGCCTTTTTGCCAACATCCCGACTGACAATGATTTGAACTTTTTTGAACCTCTGATTGGGCCTGAAAAATCCAGCGACCGTCGCTTTCCTTTGATCCCGCTGCTGTTGCAAACGGGCCAGGCTTTCGTCAGCCTGCCGAGATAAATCTTCCCGGCGTTCTTCACGCTTTCGCTCATCCCATTTCAGGAAATCCCATGCGGGACTTTTCTTTGCGGATCGAAGATCTGCCCGGACCGGTTTGAACTCTTTTTCCAATGCGTCGATCATCGACTGGATTTCCTCACAGCTCAAACCGAAAGAAGTGTCATCCGACTTTGCAACGGGCCGTTTCAAAAGGTCTCGCAGTTTTTTAACGCTTCCCTTTTCGTATGCATCCTGAATTTCCAGCCAGAGCTTCTCGTTATAAACACCGGTTTTGTCCGGATGATGGCGCAGACAAAGTGTTCGATATAATTTCTTTATCTCGCCTGCTTGTTCGGGTTCTTCTTTTTCAGGAGCCACCTGGCGCAGATTATGTCTTTCACGCGGATCGGTCGCGTCGTTCAGCCGATCAAATGCCTCCCAGAGCCGCTTGGTGTTTTCCGACGAATCATCACCCATCATTGCTTTTAACCGATCCCGGAAGCGCTGCTCGGCCTCCGCGCTGGCTTTTTCATATTGTTCGCGGACGATTCCCCAGAAAAACTTGTTCTGTTCAATACATTCTGTTTGGATCGCAAAAAGAACTTCACTGGCGGATTTTTTGAGGATTCGGCAAAGCCTGTCAAAAGTTAAAATGTTTTCATCATATCTTTTCAGCTCGTAACGGATCATCAAACATTCCCCGAAGCGATCTCCTGCGAAAGAGGAAAGCCAGCGATCAAAGGCCGGTCGGACAACCTTCTGATATTCCGAAAGCTGAAATTGAGCCTTCGCAAAAGACTTCTTTTTCGACAGATATTTTTTCCAAAGGATGTCCTTCTGCTGTTCGGTGTCGGCGGGGATAATCTGATTCATCTAAGGCTCCCGCTTTCCGGTTCAATCCCCATTTTTTCAATCAGGCAGCTGAGGCTTTTGTTGTGCTGGGCCTGGCTGATCGCGCCGGTGGCAAGAAACGTGTCCAGCAGGTCCTTCTGACGACGGAATAACTCCAGCTTCTTTTCGGCTGGGGACAAAGTGGCCCAATTATCAGATTTGCCAGCTTCCGTCATTTATACCTCCAGCACAAAGGATTCCAGCCGGTCGTAATCGCTACCGACGTTAACTCCCATGAAGCCGGGAACAACCTCTCCGATCACGCGCCGGTGGGTGTGACCACAGATCAAGTAGTTGTTATAAAGCGGATCAAACGGCAGATCGTGAACAAGGTCCTGCATGCCGGTATAAAAGCTGTAATGGCCCGGTTCGTGACCGTTCAGCCTGACGTGCGGAACGTGATGTGTGCAAAGCGCAGTCGGCATCCCCGGTTTCATACTCGCCCGGATCATGTCAACGTAATAGGCGTTAAATTCCATGTAGCGGCTTTCAACGTCGATGATCCGCCAGTCTTGCCAGCCATCCCACTGGTCGATCCGCTGATTATCCCGGATGCGCATGGAACCGTCAAAGAACAGCGTTCCGCCGACGAAGTTCACGCCATCGAGGATCGCACTGCCACAAAGGTCCAGGTAAAAGATGTTTTTGTCTGCAACGGTCTGCGCTTTCAGTTTTTCCAATGTGTCCTCAAACGTCCGTCCCCAGAACTCGTGATTGCCCAGCGTGACCACGATCGGCAGGTCGCCGGGGATCACGCTTCGCAACAAGGCCGAAAGCAGGCGCACCTGGGCCGGACAAACGGTGTCCCCCGTCACCACAACGGCTCCAGGCGAAACCTCGGTCACACGCGCCGCTATGCCCGCCAGAAACGGAGATAGCTTCTTCCGGTCGATCGCGTCAACGACCGCTTCGGAACGCAGATGAAGGTCTGAAAGACAAAGGAGGTTCATTTGCTGTTTCTTTTCCCAGAATGATTGTTTGCGTTTATTTTTGCTCCACAAGAAATACAATATTTTTCATTTTCTTGTTTTATTTCGAGCCTTTTTTCAAACAAACGACTGCTAATCCAGGTCGAGAGCAAACCAAATATTAACCCAACAAAGGCTGATATAAATATTGTAACAACCTGAGCTTGCAATTGCCTTTTTCTTCGACGTTCTTCAAGCACATGAATAGCCATTCCACGGTCAAGATCATCATTCTGTTCAAGTGTCAAAGAAACCAATTCGAGATCAGTCAAGTTTCTAAATACACTCCAGCCCTTTTTTTCTGCTTTTGACGGGATGTGCTTTTTTGTTTTACAGTCATCCATTCGGAACTCCTTACAGTATCAATCCAGCGACAGCCTGGGAGCCAGCGATCATTTTATATTTCATTCCGCTGGCCATTGCCATTTGTGTGGCATAAGCAGCCTTTGCCTGGACCACAGCGTCGTCGATCTTGTTATCTCCTTTGACTTCGACAATCACATAGGAATCGTCTGGCAGCTGAACCAGGAAGTCCGGATAATAGTTCCGGAGGGTGTTTGATTCCGGATCAATATAACTGACGTAAAACTCGGTTTGGCCATGAGTCAGCATGCCGGTGAAATACACGTTCTTGATTTTGGAATCGTGAAGCATATTCCAGAACAGATCTCGTTCCGGCTTCGAGTCAAAACAATAGTTGTCCAGATGGAAACTCTTGTCTTTGAAACGGCTGAACTCCGGAGCAAAAATACTTGCCAGCAGATCCTTCTTCGCATTGAATTTGAAAGGTTCGCCGTTTTCTGGGACCTTGACCAATTCCAATGTGTGTTCTTCGTGATGGTCGAACTCAGCAATGTCATAAAGTTCCTTGAAGAGCAGCGGAATAATGTGGTCGTAAAGCAGCTCATTAAATTCATTAATCTTGGTCAACAATGCCGGGATTCCGTCCTTTGAGTCGGCCAGAATGGACCGGATTAACAGGCAGCTTTTATTCAGATACCGGGCAATTTCTGCGACCAAAGTGATCTCCGAAAACGAGCGCTGCTCTTTGACGTCGTTACGGTTCAGTTTCGGGACATTGTCTTTATCCAAATGCTCGATGTCCGCTTTTGTTTCTGTGATCGTATATTTTGCGTAATCGACTTTATCCAGTTTAAAATCAATGCCTTTGGCAGGGGTCTTTTCTTTTACTTGATAAAGTTTTCGAACACGTTTTAATGTTACCTTTACCGGAGGCGGCACAGGGTTGACGTCCACCGGGATCTTGTCACTTTCACCGGCGCTGGTGAACTCATCCAGATTCAGCCGGAAGTTGTTTTGCAGTTCCTCGTTCAAAATGGCTTTGTTTTCTTCGGAAAGATAAACGTAACCAGTAGCCTGGTTCGGTCCGATGGCCCGCAAGCAGCGCATCGTTGCCTGCAAAACAAAGATCTTTGATTTCGGGGTCCGGTGCAGGCCGACGGCGAACAGCGATCGGCAGTTCCAGCCTTCTTTGCCTTTATTAACCAGAAGAATAAACTGTTTTTCCGAAGCAGGAGAATCCAGGTTTATGAATTCGCGCAAATCGTCATTTGTGGTGAGTTTATCATCACCGACGTTAACAAGGATTTTGTCTGTTGAAATATCCAGCTCACTCAATACTTGTTCCAGCGCCGGGCGAAGTTCCCGGTCAAGTTCCTCAATATTGGATGCGAACAGCGCCATTTTCGGGAGTCTCCCCTCGATCCGTTCTTCTCCACAGTTCTGCCAGAAATCGCGGACTGCAGCCCGGACAAACTCAACAGACTTGGTGTTTGCGTAACCGGTTACAGATGCTTTCTTCAGATAGTTGTTGTCGATGGCATCTTTCAAGCTGTACGCATAAACGACCTCCGGAAGAAGCATGTTTTTGACATACGGGGTTCCGGTGTAGTTATAACACGCAACAACACTGGTTCCGGCCGCCTTCAAACAGGCTGCAAGCTCATTGATCGTTTTACGGAGACTGGTCGCTCCTTTGTCGGAGAAATCCTTTTCCAACTTGTCGCCAAACGCATGGTGGGCTTCGTCAACATAGATGCCCAGATTATTCAGGCGTTTCAACATTTCAAAGCGCTGGTTTGCAATAAGATCTTCTTCTGTTTCCAGATCGGTGTCGAATCCATAAAGATCCTCGAAGGAATCTGTATCCTCGGCTTGCTGGTCTGCGACTTTCACGTAGGAGTTATCTGCAGAGAAAAGTTCGTCAACAGCAGTCTTTTCTTTGTGGGACTGTTTCAGAATGATCTTCTGGGTGTTGGAGATAATGATATTATACTCCGAATTTTCCAGAATCTGCAAAGAAAGCGCAGCGTCATCCAGAAAGGCAAACTTCAAATTTGCATCCAGCCAGGAAACATATTCAGGCGGAACAACTTTGCTCTTATCGAAGGTCTGAATTTCTTTCAGAGATTGCAAAACAGTTTTATCTGGAGCAAAGACCAGAGCGTTGTGGCAGAACCGGGGATCTTTCGGGTATTTATTCGCCAGTAGGAACTCATAAAAAATACAGGTTCCCATGAGAATGGTTTTTCCGAGCCCCATCGTAAGCGCATAAATATAGTTCGGATAAATATTACTGTATTGTTTCATCCGCTTAAAGGAAGCCTCGTATATTCCCGCATCCACTGATTCGAAAAGGCCAAGCTCTCCAATCCGCAGAGCAAAGTTTTCCCGGTTTTCAAATCCGCCTTTACGTTTGTGCCAGTCTTCAAAGATTTTGGAGACGAATTCGTTATTGTAATATTCTTTAAGAAATACGTAGATTTCCAATGCCTCGAACTGCGGTCTGCGTAGAAAAGAGGTCCCTTCATCCGGATCGTTAAATTTCAGAAATTTCCGGCTTAACGGAGTATAAGTGGATTTGATCTTCCGCTTATTTTGCGAATAGAAATCGTACAAATACCTGTAAAAAGGCACTTGATCCGCAAGCTGTGCTGTTTTACGGGCCATATTACTTTACCTCCATTTCCAGAGATTCAGAAAGGAGGTCTGTGATTTTTACGCGGATCGTTCCGGCATTTGCGGGGATCTCATAAGAACCTGATACAAGCGCATCTTTTTCCGGCACATCCAATGTTGTCGGTTCAAAGACAGTTCCATCATAGTTGAAGTCCACCATAATGGATTCGACGAGCTCACGCCAGTCGCCCACTGTTTCTTTTTGCAAACTGAGCTTCTGAAGCAGGTTCATCGGATAGAACTGTTTGATAACCAGCGTACCATTTTCTTTGACAATCTCCGCTTCTGCATCACGTTTGAATTCCAGATCGGATTTATTACGCAGAATATCCAGAACCTCAATATCAAGTTTGTACTGCACTTGTTCTTGGAGCGCCGCTGCCAGATCCGGTTCATGCCCCATGCAAACCAGAGTAATATGGGCAACCGGTTTGCCGGGATTTTCTGTCTGTGCTTTTTCAAAGGCTTTATAATCAAAGTTGGAAATCAGTTCGTTCAGGTCTGCTTTTGTTGCAATACGATTTACCGGCATGATTTTTACAAAGCGACCGTCTTTTTCACCATCGAAAAGCGCGTTGCCAGGCAAAGGCTGAATTTCCAGTGCTTTAACAAGAAGGTCTTTTGCTTCGACAGGGTTCCGGAAAACGTCGTAGTTGTTTACGTTGTAAACAGAAAAGCCGGTATATTTCTTACAATCTTCATCAGGCAAAGTTCCTGTCAGAGCTTTAGCAACATCCAGTAAACGTTTTGTCGTTGTTTGGATCGCACCTAAGTTTATATCAGCACCAATAAACCGGCGTCCTAATTTCATTGCAACTGCCTGTAGTGTCCCCGAACCCATAAAACAATCAAAGACAAGGTCTCCCTCGCGTGACGACGCATCTATAATACGTTTAAGTAATGCTTCAGGTTTTTGTGTCGGATAATCGAGTCGTTCTTTCGAATTGGCTGCCAATGGAGCAACCTCTGCATCGTCCCAACAAATATCAGACCATAAATCACCAACGTAATTTCCTTGTTTTTCATCCAAATATCTCTTTACACGTGGAAGGCCATTTTTTGTAAAAATAATTCGGCCATTTCTCATTCCTTCGTCGATTTTTTCCTGAGACCATATCCAGTGTTTTCCCGCAGGAGGTTCCAAAATGAGATCGCCAAATTTTCTTGCGGGTCCTGGTCCTGATTGGGTAAAGTCAAAAGAACCATATTTTCGTCCTGTATCAGGTTCAATTAATTGATAGTTCTTATCATCATCCCCTACGCTGATGTATTGTCCTTGAAAATAAAAGTCCTTTCCCTTCGCATAAACAAGGATAGTATCTTTAGTGTTACTGAAAGACTTGCTTTGAGCTTTCGCTGCGGTAACTTTTTTCCATGTAATTTCATTAACAAAATACTCCGGCCCAAAAACCTGATCCAAGATACAACGCAACAAATGGCTTTTATGCCAGTCGCAGTGTAAATAAATCGTTCCGTTATCTGCAAGAAGTTCACGCAATAGAATGATTCTTTCATACATAAATTGCAGATACCCATCGTTGTACCACATATCGGCATACTGTTTTTCTTCAAATCCGGTATGTTCATTGGCAACACTTTTTCCACGTAACTCGATGTTTTTCTTGTAGTCAGCTTTAGAATCAAAAGGAGGATCAATATAAATCAGCTGTATTTTTCCACGATATTCTTTCAGCAAATGGGACATTACCTGAAGGTTATCACCCCAGAAAAGTTTATTCATCCAATCATCTACGGGGTCCCCGTAATTTTCCTTCAATTGGGCAGGGAAAAACATTGTTGAACGAAAAGGCCTTTTGCCAGTCCAATTCAAGATAGGGTAACCTTTGATCGGTTCAAATTTATAATCCTCTACGGTCGTCATATCCTGCTGAATGTTAATCAGCTGTTCCTGTTGGTCTGCCATCGTTCATATCCTTTCATTTATATCTGCAGAAAAAGCGCATATCACAGCCGCCGCAGAGCCATTTGCATTTTTTCACTTTTGCGTTTGAGAATTGGTGGGACTCAATCTTCTCCACCACCGAGTCGAAAGCTGTCAGTGTTTTTTCCGCAGATTCTGGTTTATAATCCCAGGAAACATACGGATTTTCATTTTCAACCTTCGTATAATATAAGTGCATTTTTGACACTTTCTTTCCAAACTTCTCCTCTACGATGTGTGAATATATTTCCAGCTGGCGACGATAATTGCGCAGCCGGGGCATATTTTCAGAATCGTAAAGATCCGGCTTGTCATCGGATTTGAAGTCAACGATCTCAACGGTGTCCCCTTCGCCTTTAAGCAAGTCGATAACTCCCCGGAGAATATATGTGTCTGTCGGAATTGAAACATCATATTCAGATGCAATAATCTTCTGGAAACTGCCACAGTTTCTCTCGTAATACCGGGCCACCTGTTTCAAAGCAGCCTCTTGACGAATCTCGTCCAGATAAGATTTCATGCTATGAGAAAGGCTGGTATAATTCATGGCAAACCAGCCTTCTATTCGATCCTGGCTGACCGGTTCGCCGCGCAGATAAGCCTTGTGTATATCTTCGATGGTCTGGTGGACCAAAGAACCGAACATAGTCGCGGCGACCCGCTTCGGGGCAAATGCCAGGAAGTTAAAAGCCATATACTGTGTCGGACAGTTTTCATAAAGCAGAATGTCGGACGTGAACGCATAAGCATTTTTTATGTTGGCCTTCTTAACTTGTTTCAGGTGAAGTTGCCGATAAGCAAACTGCGGATCACGCCAGTCGAGAACATGTTGTGTTAATTCTTCAAATGTTTTTCCCAGCAGCCCATCGGCATCGGTTACTCCGGTAAGGACAAGAAGATTCTGCGGTCGGGAGAACGCCACATAATAGAGTCGCCAGAAATCAAAGTATTTCAGGCTATCCAACGGTTCAAATGGAACCCGATCGAAGTAGTTATTTTCCAAAGTGGCGTCAATATCGGTGGTGGCTTTCCGGGGAGTCTTCTTCAACGACCCGACACAAACAACCGGGAATTCCAAGCCTTTCGACTGGTGAATCGTCATAATTGAGACACAGCCGCTGGGAGCCGACTCCTCGTAATCCTCAAATTCCTCCAGTCCGCCTTTATAAAGAAAATTAAAGAACTGATTGAACAGATGTTTCAGGTCGCTATCTTTCCGCTTGGGTGTGATAATGTTTATATTGTAGATAAATTCGAACTTTGCCAGTAACTGACTGAACATTGCCAGATTGAACGCATCCCGCGACCTTTTCGGTGTTCCATCAATATCCACACTTAGATATTCGGAGAACATAGGATATTTCAGGGCCTGATAAAACAACGAAAGATAGGATTCGTCAGACGACTTTGGCATTACCAGATGGAACTTTGCTTTTTCCCTGGCCCACAACAACAGTTCTTTATGCTTTGCCATATCCTGCTTTATTGTCGAACCAAAGAAGTTGGCACACTCTTTCAGGTAGTCCCAAATATCCAAATGGAACGCCCCGTCGCCTTTTATCAAATCCAAGCAGTTAGGGAACAGGAAAACCATGAGCCCCATAGATAACCGAACCGCGTCTCGTTCAAAAAACTGTGCGGATCGCGGAGCAAATACCGGAATCTCTTTTGATTCTAAGAAGTCGATCAACCCCTTCACATCAGGATTTCGCACCGAATTAAACAGGAAGGCTATCTGGTTATAATCGGTCACGACCTTTTCGTTTTTCAGGCGGGAAATAAATTCATATACTTCTTGATACCAGCTTTCCGGTTCGTCTCCAGTAACCTTTACAACAGTGGGGCATTTGTCAAATTCCACGCCACTTCGAGGAACGATCGTCTTGTCATAACGGAAATTGTTTATCCCATCTGTCCAGTCGGTCTGCGACATCCAAGTATTGTAAAAATCAACGATGTCCGGATGAGATCTGAAGTTTGTGTCCAGCACAATGGTTTTACACACTCCGGCGGGAAAATTATTTGCAAACTGCAATATATTTCTAACGCTGGCTCCCCGGAAGCGATAAATGCTCTGGTCCTCGTCTCCAACGACACAGATGTTGGCCCGCGCTCCAGCCAGCTTCAAGATGATCTTTTCCTGGATCGTGTTTGTGTCCTGATATTCGTCAACAATTATATATTGCAGTTTTTCTTGAAGTTCTGTCAGGACGTCCGGCCTGGATTCGATAAGATGGAGCATTTCTGTTTGTATGGCGCAGAAGTCAATAGCATTATCTTCCTCAAGAATCTGCTGGTATAATGCAAACGCGTCGCCCAGCGCCTTGATTTCCGGTTCTGGAGCAATTTGCAGTTTCTCCGGATCTATGGCTTCTTCACGCACCTTGTTGAGATACCGGCAAAGACGCGCTGCTTGTTCCCAACGGCTCTGAACTTTTGTTACTTGCTCGATGTTTGGAATTTTACTGAAGCGGTAGATGTTGTTATAAACGGCATAATTCTGGTCGAAGTCATCGTATGTTTTGTAATTCTTTTTCAGCCGGGTGAATTCCGTATAATCCTTCAGCATTTGCAAAAATATGGAATGTAAGGTCCCGATATACATCTCGTTCAAACTGACCTTTATCCCCAACTCGTTTATTCTATTGGAAATACGAGTGACCAATTCTTTGGCGGCTTTTTCAGTAAAAGTAGAAATCATGATATTTTCTGGAGCGACACCACCTTCGCCAATCAATTTAACGACACGCTCAACAATGGCCATTGTTTTTCCGGCTCCCGGTCCGGCAATCACCAACAATGGTCCATTCTTGTGATCTATGATCGCTTGTTTTTTCGGGTCTATATCCATAAATCAGTCTTTCGTTTTTACCATAATATATCACCAGCAAGTGGACATTTTGCGTCCAGGCTGTTATTCCTTGTCAATTTTTTTCGACTTTTTTTTCGGTCCGCCATTGGCGAGCCATGCCTCCACCTGATCCTTTTTGAATTTCCAACATTTACCCATTCTCATAGATGGCATATCATAGTTGGCAATCCAGCGGGAAACTGTGTCATGGCTTATGCCCAGGTAGGCACAGATCTCCTTCATTGAAAGCCAGCGGTCATCCATAAACAAACCTCTTGTTAATAATTGTCATTTTGCAAGAACAAAACCCCAATATATAATAATAGCATATATTTCCGAAACTTCAAACGAGAATATACGCAAATATACGATTTCACAAGAAAAAAATACAAAAAAACCGACCCGAAATATAAAACTTCCGGATCGGCTGAAACAATTTGCTTATTCGCACTATTTTCTAAGGTGCAAATTTGGCACTTTGAAACTTTACTCCGCCACCACGTATCTCATCACCGTTGCCAGGAGATCGTCGTAGTTGCCCGCTGTGGCCTCGGCAACGAACGTGTCGATAAAGGACCGGGGATAACCGGCTTTGCGCATAGCGGCCCCGCAGCGGCCCAATATGGCAAAAGCGTTCCCATCTTCACCAACCAGGCGCACCTTGACGTTGGTGATCGGGGCCTGGAGATCGTCCTCGACTTCGGTGGTCAGCCCACGATCCCGCAAAACGCGCAGGAAGGCCCCTGCAGCCGCTTCGGGATCGACCGGGAGCGTGTGATCGGCTTCCCCGATCCGGGCCAACGTGAGCCCCATGTAGGCCGTTTCTGTTTGATCGTTCATATAAGGATTGTCGCGCATCATCCCCCGGACGATTTCCAGCGCTGTTTCCCCGATCACGACCTCGCCGCGATTCAGGATTTTTCCTTCAGGTGTCATTTCGTTCATTCTGATTTTCATGGTCTTATGTTCCTTTCGGTTTGTCTTGGATTTTATGGGGCCTTCCGGCCCCGTTGTTCGCTGCTTTGATCTTATGCGGCCTGTTCCGCGTTCTTCCAGGCTGCGCAGCCAGGGAGCCGTTTCAGGAGGTGCATCCGGACGTTTTTGAACTCGTCGCCGTTCAGCCCCAGCCCGCAAACCAGGAAAACCCGCATGTCGTATTTCGCGCTTTCGTTGCTAAAGGCCCGGCGATTTTTGCAGGAGGCGTTCTTCGCGGTCAGGGCCTTTGCTGCCAGGGCCAGGAAAAGGATGATGTTTGCTTTGATCTCACCGGCGTGCGTGCTGCCGTTGGCGGCCCGAACTTCGATGGTTCCCATTCTCCAGATGTTGTTCAGGTTCAGATCGCGGTATCTGTGGCTTTCGTAGTGGGTGGGATGCATATTCAGCTCACCGAACCAGGCTTTATTCAGGCTTTCGTTGGTGATCTGGCGGGTGGCGTTCAGGCGTTCGATGAAGCCGCGATCGGTGCGCTTTGCGTAGTGGCCCAGGCGGTGTTCCCAGGTTCCCAGGGATTTGAGGATCAGCTCTTCCTGTTTATAAAAGATTTTTGCAAAATTGGCGATCTGGGTGGGATTGAAGCTCTGCGCTCCGATGTGGATGTGCTGGCTGGTTTCGCTGGTAGCTTTCGCACCGGCTTTGCGCAGGGCGCGGACCACTTCCTGCAAGGTTTCCATATCTTCCCAGCGGAGGATCGGGGTTACCACTTCGCAGCCGCCGTTTTCCAGGGAACCGTCGCTGATTGCCTTCCAGATCCGGCCGTCCGGGGATTTGATCTGCCAGGTATCGTATCCCAAGTCGGGCCGGTGGGCGATCGTTCCGCCGATCACGCTCTGGATCGCTTTTGCTGCCACCTGGCGGGCGATTCCGGTATATTCAAGCTCGGTTCCGAAGGGCAGGCTTTTCATGATTTCGATTACGTTCTGCATTTTTGTATCTCCTTGATATTGTTTATGTTATCGTTCTTTGATTTTCTGAAACATAACATATCATGGAAGTACGAATTAGCGAGTCGAAAATGCAAGAATTATTGAAATTAAAGTTGTTAATTATCAACATTTTATGCAATTTTCGACTTGCTTTTTTGCAGAACTGGAGCTGCTCTTGGGAATTACCGCTTTTTCAGGCCGATCCCAGCGAAGTTGTAATTCCCACGTTTGATCTCCGCATGGTCGGCTTCGACGGCCTGTCGGTAGTCCTCACGCTGGGTTTCTTTGTCCTTGCAGTCCATGCAAAGGACCTCGTGATTGTACATGCTCTGAATCCGGCAGCCATTCAGCGGCTTCCCGCACCGATCGCAGTTCTCAACTTCAAAAAATCTGTCTCGCATACTCATTGTTCCTTTCCAATAATTACTTGCATTTCGATCCAGTCCGGATCGTTGTAAAGGCCGTAAACCAGCCAGCGGCCATCGTCATAAAGATAAAGGTAGTCGGCACTGAGCTGGTCCAGGCCGATCCGGTGGTATTCCTCTGTCGAAGGGAAGCTCTGCACCGGAAACGCAGCTTCCTCTCCACCATCGCGTCCATAGGCTATGGTCAGGTTCCCTTTGCCGGGATCGCTGCTGTCGAAGCGTTCTCCCAGAAAGGAAAGCTCGCCCAAGTTCAGCAGTGCCTTGACCCGATCCGCTGTTTTATACCAGCCCGCCAGGACAACCCCGGCATGGCCCGGATAACCGTCGCAATTCAACCGGACAGCTTTGATCGAACCGTCTGGCATTTTCATTCCGATCCCCGCCGACGTCATTCTGCCACCTCGACGATTCTGTTCAGGCAGTCGCGGAACTCTGCGATCGTGAAGAAGCTGATCCCGCTGGTCCCATCGGGCCGGAGTTCGTACTGGTCCTTGAGCAGCACGAAGTATAACGGCCGGTCGTAGCCATGATCGACGTCAAAGAAGGTCGGGTTGAACTTGTCGCGGTGCTTCTTTGGAATGTACCGGAAGATCTGTTCGAGGGTGAGCTCCCGGCGCAGGGCCTGGCGTTTCGGTTTGGTGACTTTGATTTTCATGGTCTGTTCCTTTCTATTACAGGTAGTGATAGCTCACTTTGCATCCGGCAATTGTGGCCTTGCCGGTTTTTTCCAGCGCTTTTGTGATTGCCAGGCTGTATGTGACGTGATGGCCTGCTTTGCGATTGATGATCGACGCAGCCAGAGCTGCTGCTGCGAATCCCCGGCATATTTCTCCGTCTACGATGATTCCAAGTATTACTCGATTTTCCATTTTCTTGCTCCTTTCAGGCCGGAAATCGCGCCCCGGCCCCGTTGTTGTATTAGAAGTTGTAGTCGTAAAAATATCCACAGGTGTCGCTCAGGGTTCCGAGCTTTTCAAAGGTGGTTTTGCGCTTGCCGGTTTTGGTGGTTTCGTAAAGGAAGATGTAATCACCTTTGATCTCGGCGTTGGGATCGTCCTTCTTGCTTTCCAGCCATTCCTCTTTCATGCCTTTGACCGGAAGCGCCAGAGCGATCACCTCGGTTCTGAATCCCCAGATGCCGTCCTTGTTGCGGGTGATCGGGAATGCCGTTGCTCCATCCTTGACCACTGGCTGAGCCGCGTCGAACTCCTGATCCAGATTCGGACAATGGCTCACAAAGCCGCCCGGGATCATCTTCGGTTTGATTCGTTTCTCAACTTCGATTGCCATCGCGGTTCCTTTGGCTTCGTTAATCTCGGTGACCAGGTAGCTTTCGATGTCCGTGTAGATTCGCTTGTTAATGTACTTGATCATTTTTTGTATCTCCTTGATGTCGTTTGTTTTATATCGCTTTGTTTTTCTGTGACATAACATACCATGGAAGTGCATTAAAGCCAGTCGAAATGCAAATAATTACGAAAATTAAAGTTGCTTATTATCAACATTTTATGTAGTTTTCGACTTGCTTTTTTATTACATCCATGCTTCGTTCAGGATCATTGAAAATTTTTCATCGACAACAGGTTGATTTTTTTCTTTGCCAGTGTATATTATGTAATATACTGAATTTGATTCAGAATTTTACAGCGAGGTGATTATGAAATATATAGAGCGTGCATTGAGCAAAAAACTGCTTCAGTCGATCCGCAATTACAAGTGCGTTTTGATTACCGGATCGCGTCAAGTTGGGAAGTCAACACTTTTGAAAAAATTACTTCCGGCATATAAATATATTTCTCTGGACGATCCTTTTCTGGAACAGCAGGCAAAGGAAAATGGTTCTATGTTTATGATGCTGAATCCTCCACCTGTAATCATAGATGAAGTCCAGCACGCGCCGGAATTATTCCGTTACATAAAGATAAAGTGTGACGAAGCAGATGAAAGAGGTTTGTTCTGCCTTTCCGGATCGCAGCAGTTCAAATTGATGAAAAATGTTTCCGAAACTCTTTCTGGACGCATTTCTATTGTCGAATTAAATGGACTTTCATTGAGAGAAATCCAGAATGATTCTTTCTGCCAGCGCTTTTTGCCGACAATGGAGTATGTCCAAGAAAGACAAAAAACAGCAAAGTCTCCAGAAAATATCTGGGAGATCATACATCGCGGCTCCTATCCGGAACTTCAAAATCCTGACATGGATTGGGGAACTTATTACGCAGATTATATTAAAACGTATATTGAGCGTGATGTCCGTGAACTTTCCGCAGTACAGGATCTTGACAGTTTCAAAAGATTTGTTATTGCAACAGCAGCCAGAACCGGTGAAGTATTGAACTATTCCAACATTGCAAATGAAGTCGGGAAAGATGCTGTAACAATCAAAAACTGGATTTCGATTTTGGAAGCATCAGGCATAATCTATTTGCTTGAACCTCATGCAAACAGTGCATTGAAACGAGCCATAAAGACACCGAAACTTTATTTCCGGGATACCGGTCTTGCCTGTTATCTGACTCGTTGGCTTTCTGCTGAAACGTTGGCTTACGGAGCAATGAGTGGTCACATATTCGAAACATTTGTTATTTCAGAGATTTTGAAATCTTTTGCCAACAATGGTTTGGATTATCGTCACTTTGTTTCATATTATCGTGGGAATGATAAAATAAAAACAAAGGTTAATGGTGAAGTCGTCATGGCGGAGGGTGAGATTGACCTTATCATAGAGGAAAACGGCGTGTGCTACCCCATAGAGATCAAACAGAACTCCAATGTTTCTGCAACGGAAACCTCGGCATTTCAGGTGTTGGAAAAACTGGAAAACAAGAAACGCGGAATGGGAGCAGTCATTTGTAACTGCCCTCAACCTGGCATGTTGCGTGAAAACGTACTCCTATTGCCTGTGTGGTATATCTGATATTTGCAAATTTGGCCCGGCAAAAGGCAAAAGCACAATTACCGGGCCACAGGAGAATTACTTGCTGGGAGTTGAATCTTTCAGCGTTTCCAGGACCTTGTTGGGATCGGCCTGGGAGTTGAATCTTTCAGCGTTTCCAGGACCTTGTTGGGATCGGCTCCGGCCTCGATCAAATCGACAGCAGCGCCATTGATCTGACGTCCGATCTTCACCTTTAAGGTTCCATCGGTGTTCACGCCGGTCTGCTTTTCGGTTCCAGCGGTTCCGTCCGCAGCCGCCTGGCCGGTCAGTTCCAGTTCAACATTGTCCCTGGTGACAGCGCTGAGAATCTTTCCGTAACGAAGGTTCATGGCGAGCATGCAGTTCTCCGGATTGATCCCCACATCAAAGCCAACACCATCGCCATATTGGATCGCGTTATGGCCACAGCCGGTGAGGATCACGACGACCGCAAAAGCCGCCACGATAAGAGTGATATTACGCATTTTCTTTCTTCTCCATTCCGCGTTTCTTTTCACAAACGGCACATTCACATGGACTGGTCCATGCCTTCCAGCCGAACTTCTGGCAGATATTCCCGAAGCGCCGGGCCTGGTTCATCACGATGTAGCGCAGCGGATTCCACCAGCCGTACTCGGCCTTGGCGGCGGCGTATCCGTTGCGTTTGAAGCGGTCATTGGAGGCCGTAAAATTATCCTTGCTGCCGTCGGATTCATGCCAATCCACGTCATGGATAAAAGCCACCGCCGCCAGACTGGGGTGCAGTGCGGAAATTGCGTCCCGGAGCCACTCCGGGAACGAATCTGGCCCGATGCCGTTGCAGATTTGTTTTAACTCTGAATTGGAATATTTAGCCAATAACTGGTAATTTTCCAATTTCAAATCACAACATTTCTGCCGCAACGAATTTACTTCTTTTGAGTTCATAATCAGGCAATACCCTCCATTTTTATTAATGTTGCTCCTGCGGCAAGACTCGAATAAGAAATATCGCCGTAAGTTTCGCCGTTATGGCAAAGCAGTCGATGATACACATATTTGGCGGTGTTGTCCGGGTAATCGAAAGTCTGCTCGGTGTATTGGTTGTTACTAAAAGTTGCCACCGTCTGCAAACTGCCGATGTTGCTCCAGACAACTCCGTCATTAGAGCCCTGAAGTTGAAAATTACGGATGTACTGCGGGAAAACGCTTAACCGGAATAATCCATAAACAATATTGTTTACCTGCCACGCGCCGGCGTTGCGTTTCCAGATAAAACTGCAAGTGGCATCGCCATTGGCGAAACCTGTCAACCGGAATGTTCCAACATTGGTGTGGTCGCCGTTGGCCGCCAGATAGGCTTTCGCCGGATCAGCATTGTCATCCTCGGCAAATGAGGCCGAAAATTTCCAATCCGCATTGGAGTTGTTGCCGGTCAAATCATCCGGAGTTTGGACTATTTCCGGTGGCGTGTAGTAGGAGATGGCACCGCCACTTTCGACTTGAATATCCGACCCCGCTTCAGCAATCACATTAATCGCACTGCCGCCGGAGTGAATTATCAGGGTTGCGCCGTCACTAATTGTCGGCATGATTGCCGTACCGCCGCGGTAAACATGGAGGGTTGAACTACTTTCAACGGTGATATTTTCCAATGTCATACCCTTTTGCAGCAGTGAATTATCCGCCGCAAAGAGGAAACAACCGCCGTCGGAGAAACTGCCGGAATAACTCAACTGAAAAATGTTCAAATTCGGAATATGCCGCACCAGCAACATGTGGGTGGTGGGCAGATTGTTTAAACAGTTAAAAGTTGACGGGAGATTGATTCCGGCAATATTTTCTGCGAGGTTGATGGAAGTGATATTTTGATTGGCGTGCACCCAAATTTCCCAGCTTTGCGGGTTGCCAACCTCTTCGCAATCAAATGCGAGGTTTAACGCTGAAGCGCAATCTGCGGCACTGAAATCCAGAATATACTCCTCCGGCGGCAGAGTAATTACCGTTGGAATGGTGTTTTCAGGGCAGGCAAGAAATTTTTGCTGAATTACGCTTATGGCAATATTTTGACTGCTCCAGCTTGGAACTCCATTTTTAATGGTGAGATTTTCCCCCTCGTTTCCCAACTGCAAGGCGGAAATCGCCCCGTTTTGAGTCCAGAGCAGGCCCGGCGGCCCACTGGAATCAATGGCAATATTATCAAAAAGATTGCTGGCAATTCTAATTCGACTGCCGTTATAATCCACATAAATCTCCTGCCGATCGGCGATGACAATAAATTTACCATTTTCAACGGTGGCACCATCCAATTGGGATTTATTACCGATAAAAGGCTGAAAACTGTACATAACCACCTCTTTTTTTACGCCAAAGTCTGCCATGCCAGCGGCGCAACAAAAATGCCGTCAGCTTTGGCTTCAACCAGATTGCTCACTTCGGCGGAGAGTTTGACATTAGCAGTAACTGCGCCATTGGCGATTTCCACCTCGGCGGTGGCGCTTTCGCCGCCGGTATAAGTGTCGATGAGGTCGGCAAGATCCACCTCAAACTTGCTGTTGTCGGTCATGGTGAGCGTCAACGTGTGGGTGGCCTCGTCATACGCCGCCGCCGCCAGAAACTGCTCCACCGGCAAATTAACGGTTTGAGCGGTGCCGCCATTGGTAGTGAAACTCAATACGCCGGTTGCGCCGTTGTAGCTTACGCTGTCAAACAACCCCGACAACGCAGTCACCACCGCTTCGCCGGCCCCTTTCTGCACAGAAATGGATTTGGTATTTGGGTTGTAATTCACGTTGCTCACCGCACCTGAAAGACCGGCGTTTACATTTACAATTTCCGCATCCACATAGTTTTTTACCGCCTGCGCGGTGGGAATCTGGGCATTGGTCGGTGATGTACCGATTGAGGTGATAACTGGCAAAGAAACAACTTCCCATGCGGTACCATTCCACGTTTTTGCCTCAAAAGTGGTCTTGTGAATGTAAAGGGTTCCAACCTGACCGGAGGTCGGGAACGAGCTCACCGCTTCCACCGGATGAGTGTACGGAACCACACCTTTGTAGATTCGGCTGCCGTCAGTGATAAAATAAATAGCATCAGGATTCTTGGTGGTAATACCGGCGTACTGAGAGGCGGTAACGGCATAAAATAATACTTGACTCATAAAAAAACTCCTTACTGATTAATTGTTTGCCACTGAATACCCTCGGACGAACCGCCGTCCACGGCATTCGGATGGCCGAAATTCAAAATTATTCTGACTTTTCCGGCATTGACCGGAGAATGACAGGCGGCAACCCCCAGAAACTGATTGCCGGAATCATTGGTGGTGGCAAGTTCGCTTGACTCGTTCCAGTAGACCTTGCTTCCGGCGGCAATGGAGCCATTGTCTTTTTCCACATCATAAATTCCACTGAGGTGAAGTGCGCCGAGTTCTCCGGCCCGGACAGGGATTTTTACCACCCCCAGCAGTGATCCGAACCGGATGATTTCACCGGCATCCACATTCCTGGACGGAATGAAATCAACCGCTTCGCCACGTTGAATGAAACTTGCTTTCATCGTTTTTGTAATTCCTTGGTTAAAAGTTTATTGATTTTGGTAATGACCATTTTTGAGGTGATCATCTTCGTGCATTCAAATTTGTCCCTTGCCGCTTTTTTGCGGGGACACCAGAGAAAATCGAAGTGGTTGAAATCACACCGCATATCATTCCAGCAGCCGTGACAGACGCTGGAATTTTGGACGCGGTACGGCGTTTCAAACTCGTTGACTGGATCGGTGAAGCCGGAAATAAGGATCACCGGAACGCGGCAGCACCACGCCAGCCAGCTCAAACCGCTGGAAAGTCCGATGAACAGGTCGGCATCCTTGATGAGGTCGATTCGTTCCTGCAACGGCAGATCGCCCGTGAAGTTTTCCGCACCGTAGGGAATGTGATTCCAGGTGTAATCAGTGCCGTATTCCGTCATGCGGTCGATGCAGAGAACCCGGTAGCCGTTGTCTTTCAGATATTGAACCACTTCGCGCCAGCCGAAGGGATTGTTCCAGTATTTGCACTGCGAACTGGCTTGTGCCGCAATCACGGCGTATTTCTCTTTTATTTTCCGGTCGGCGGTCAGATTGACGCGAGGCGGAATATCCGAGATGTCTTCAATCCCAAGGATTTTCCCAGCCGTCCGATGCAGGCCGATCTGCCGGAAATCGAAAGGCTGGCGGTCGGTGTCGCCGCCGAAGAACAAGCCAAGATTGTAGGTGGCATACGGCGAAAGTTTCGCCGCTTCCTCCTTGGTGATAAAACTGATATTCGGATACTGCGCCTTGAAAATTTCCGCCATTCGCGTTTCCATTACGCAGGAAATATTGCAACAGTGCTTCCGTTGAAAACGTTCCACGAACGAGAACCATGCGATGGTGTCGCCGAGTGCGCCGACCGGAAGCTGAATCAGAACCTCTTTCCCCGTCAGGTCAAGGTCGTGCGTGAATATCGGCTCTTTCAAATCGTCTTTGCGGTAGATTTCCAGCCGGAAACGGATGTAGAATTTTTTCACCGATTCGACCGTGCATCCGGGCTTCACGTCCATGGAATACAACAGACAGTCCGTATCCAAATCCTTGAAGACACAGCGATATTCTCCCTTGTCCGGGAATTTTATCCGAAGCCCGTTGTTGAAATCGAAGCGAATGCCGTCAATCGCTTCCAGCGTCGGCGTTTCCGACGCCAGAACAAAGGTTGGCTCTTTCGGAGGCTCTGCGTGAACCGGCAGCGGCGTATCCGCCACCGGTTCGCATTTGATAGAAAAATCAGACATATTCGATATATCCTCCTGTTTCGACTGTGATGTTTGCCCCGGCGGAACTGGTGACCGCGAATGCCGAAGCACCGCTTGCCACATAAAACATTCCGCCGGAATCGACTCTGACGCTGGTTGCGTAATTGTACCTTGAAAGGTAGAAACTCCCGCCCTCAGATACCGCCACGTTGGTGGCATGGCATTGGCTTGAGTGCATCCACATGACCGCTCCGCTGGAAAGCTGAACGTTCGCCATATCGGTGAAATGGGATGCGGTCAGCGACGCTCCCAAGCCCAGCGTCACATTGGTGAGATTACAGGAATTGCAGATCCACGCCGTCCCGCCGTCCGCGATATTGAGATTCACCGCCGAACAGTTCTGCGAGAGGTAGAGATATGCGCTTGTCCCGACCGAAACATCCGTCATGCCGCAGGTGTAGTAGATGCTGGCATACGCGCTGTCGCCGAGGGTAAATCCCTGCCAGTCGCAGAAATTCGATCCCCACATCCGCGCACCGCTGCCGAGGGTGGTGCTGGTGAATCCGCAGTAATTTCCCATGTTCACCGAACAGCTCCCGGCGCTCACGTTGGAGAGCTGGCACATGGAATAGACTTCCAGTCGCCCGCCGTCCGAAACGTTGACGCCATCCACTTCGCAGTTCTGCAAAATGTGGAGACTGCCGCCCGATGACACGTTGAAATCCCGCCCGTAACAGGCGTAACGCAGATAGCACCACGCGCTGATGTTCGCCACCGTCACATGGGTTCCGCCGCATCCGTTGGAAAACATCTGCCAGCCGAAAATGAGCGTCGAAGTCATCTGTCCGCCGTAGGAGCAGTAGCACGAACCGCCCTGTTCGATGGTAGTGCTGATCGCCCGGCCGAAGTTGGTGACGTAAAGCCATGCATAAGAGCCGACCGTGGTGCGGATCGCCGTTCCGAAAAAATCCGCGAACTGATTGCCGCCGCTGCTGATTACCGTATCCAGTGCCTGACCGCTGGAATAGATGAACTGCCGTCCGCTCCAGAAAATCGTGTTGTATTGCGCTGTCGCACCGAACGAAATAAATTGCGTTCCACCGCTTGAAATCACGGTGCTGAGCGCCGAGGCGTAGTAGTATAACTGCTGGTTTTGTCCGGAGGCGAGGACGTAGTTGCAGGCGGTTCCGTTCCTTGTGTAAAACGAGCCGAACTGGTTCGAGCCGGTGATTTCCGTTTCCGAATCGTGTCCCCATACGCCGTGAGAAATTTTTCCGCCGGATGCCAGAATCACGTCCGAACATTTTGCCCCACTGGAAACGAAAAGCATCGCATTGCTCATGACGGTCGTATGCGTGACATTCATGCCGGAATAACACCAGAAACTGGCGTTCGGCGTGATGGTCGTGTGCAGAACTTGAACGCCGGACGATTGTCCCGCGTTGAAGTCCGCGCCGCTGGAAACCACAATGCTGTCGAATGTCACGCTCGTTCCCTGTCCGTAAAGACCAGCACCGTAGGAAACGTGAAATCCGCGAACGAGCGTATCCGACGAGGCGTAACACCGTCCGTAGGAATGGATGTTGCCGCCAATCGCCGTGCCGCCCGGACTCACATGCAGCTGACCGCTGTAATTGAGATCGGTGTAGACTGCCGTGCCGCCGCTGGAAACCTGTATGTTTCCGTAACTGTTCACGACCGTGCTGGATACCGCACCGCCGTTTTTTACGAAAATGCTTGCTCCGTAATTGACGGTGGTGCGGATTGCCGTACCGGACGAATACACTTCCATCCGGCTGACATTGCTGGAAACGAGATAGCGGCTCTGCATCGTCATGCCGCCTTGATTACAGCTTCCGTTCCTCAGAAATGTGAAAACACCCCGTGTCCCGTAAACGGCCCGGTTCGGATCGTCCACGACCGCACCCGCCGCCATCTTATTATATTGATAGGGAATCAGCATCGTTTACACCTCGTAGGAATAAGCGTAATTCGCCTGAAAGCAGACGTTGTTCACCGAGCCGGAACGGTAGACCGCCCGGATCACAAAAACGTGACAGGTGGTGTTGCCGTTCACCAGCTCCAGCGAATCCGGGATATTGATACCGACCATGGAGCAATTCACGCTGCCGAGCAACACTCCGCTTACACGGGCGCTGCAGGGAACGTGGTATTCCCAAGTCAGCATTTCGGATTGCCCGAAGGAATAAGCCGAACCGCCGGATTTCGTCATGACGGACGTGAATTCCAGTTCAATCGTGCCGCTGCCGTTGAGCGAGGAGTTCCGCACAATCGGGCTGTCCAGATAGAGTGTCTTCGGATTGGAGGCGGAATAGACTTTCTGCCATACCGGATTGGAAATATCGGTCATTCCATGCTCATGCGCCGTCGGAATGAACGATGCCGGTTTCCCGGTGATTCCGCACCATGGCGCGGAGTTTGCCGTTGTCGCCACGTCAGAAACTTCCGCCGAATTCACTTTCCCGTCATCGTTGGTGTCGTAGACGTTTTTCGTCATATCTCCAACACCCGTGCCGTCGTCGCCAATGTATTTTACCCAGACAACATCCGAGAAATCCTCGGCAGTTGGATTGGGAATTGCCATCGTGGAATGAATTTCCGCGCGGAACTTCAGTCCGCTGGTCGGAGTGAGGCTGAATCCGGTTCCCGTGCTGTCGCTGGCATATGCCACATAACAGAACGAATCCGTTCCGGCATCGCCTTTCGGACCGGCAACCAGTTCGATTGCATCGCTCCAAACGCCGTTGGCATCGCCTCGCAGACGAAACCGGATGAATCCGTCATCGGTGGTCTGTGCCGAATGCCAGTCGACCGAATCTTCACTGAACTGGCATTCCATGCCGGAAGCCAGCAGGGCGCGAACCTGTGCGGCGGTCAAATAATCCGGTTCGATGGGAGTCGGATTGCCGATGGAGGTAATCCGGTTCCGAACCGTGAAATTCTCCACCTGCAGGATAAAAACCTGTTTTGCATCGGCATTGAAACCGACCAGCTCGCCATGCAGTCCGGTTTTGGACTTGTCCGTGCCGAGCCATGCAACCAGTTCCGCTGTATTCATATTGGAAATCGGAATCGTGACTTCCGTGTAGGTTATTTCCTCATCGTCGACCGTTTCCGTGACACTCCCGACTGTGATATTCCCGCTGTCTCCGACCAGTTTATAGGCAGTGGCCTCGTTGAAATCCGTGTCCATCGCCCATTGCCACGAAGCAATATTGGCAAATGCGGTCAAGGGATACGGCTCTGTTCCGTCACGGTTCAGAAACAGACGCATTTTGAGACAGGCTTCGACTCCGCGCACCAGCGTCGGAGCGGCCGCCGTCTTGGCGTTGGCATAGTCTTTCACCACACCCAGCGTCTCATTCGCCGCAACATAAAAAGTGGTATTCTGCATTAAGCCGTCTCCTGTTGATTTTGAATTTGTTTCAGCCGCTCCGCCGCATCCGGATGATCGTTGTAAAATGCGTCCCGGACGGCGGTCAGCAATTCGTTCCAGCCTGTTCCGATTTCTCCGTCCCGGTTTTCCTCAATCAGAACCGCAATATTCCGCGCCAGCAATGCCGTTTCCCGGTGGTCGTACATCAGATGGTCTGCGGCCAGCCGGAGCTGACCGGAAATCACATCCCGATTATCATCGGTATAGGTGAATTCGTTGAAAAGATTCCAAGCCTTGACGATATGCTTTTTCGCGCAGACGGAACACTGGTCGAACGGCGAAGTCCGCGAAACGGACACACCCGATTTCCCATGGCAGTTGCAGCTCATTCAAACTCCACGTTCTCCGACCGCAAATAGGTCGGCTGTTCGGTTTCCGTGATGAACTGCTCCGCATTGAGATCGACCAGCCGGACATCGGAAGCCAGGACAATCCGGCGCTCCTCGAAACCGGCCTCACGTTTAGCGTAATAGCATTCTCTGAAAAACGCGCACTTATAGGCGGGAACGCCGTCCGCGATCACGTTGCGGAGTATTTTCATGCCGGGCTGATACGCCCAGGAGAAAATCGTGCCGTCGACATACTGCCCGGAAATGAGCAGCCGGTTCGGCTGAAACGGATCATAGGAAACGCGGTAGAGAAATTCCACTCCGTGAAACGTCAAAATCTTCGTCATGCCCGGTTCGACGATGTAAACCGGCCCGCGCCGGTCGGCATAGACCACCCGGTCTTTCTGGACGAATCCGGCATCGGCGAACTGCTGTGCCATCGGCTCACCGTCAAGACCATACATCCGGTAAAGACGGAATCTGCGGTCGCCTTTCCAGCCTCCGGCAATGAAAGAAATCTTCCAGATGCCGTCCTCGAACTCTGCGGTCGGACCGCATTCGGTCGCGTCCGCCGGAAGTCCGGTTTTGACTCGCTTCCATTTTCTGCCGGTGAAGTGATACAGTTTCCAGAGTCCGTTGACCTGAATACAGCAGAATTCCTCCGGTTGGCCGTCCGGCCTTACGGCGGCGAACGGCATGTGCGTGTAGCGTGAATCATTGAATTTGAACATTTTTTCTCCATAAGTTTTATCCGTTCGGGCAAGGCCACTCGATGCTTCCATCGTCGCGGACACAGCCCTGCTGCAATTCCATGTAGCCGTTGTAGGAATAGCCGGAAACGAATTCATTCGGAAGCCCGGTGAGTTTTCCGTTCCCGTCGATTGTCCCGCTGTTGTAAATCGTACCGGAACAGGATGCGTCGGAATTGTTGTGATGCGATTCACCCACATCCCGGATGCGCCACCGTGCTCCGGGCAGTCCGACCTTGTCTCCCTGATACGGACGCAGATTCCACGTCTTACGGCCATCTCCGGCATTAGTGATTTTGCTGGCAATCACCCTCGGTTTGCAGCAGGGACACACCCAGCAGACAACGAGTCGGCCGTTTTTCTTTTTCCGAATCAGTTTCTTTGTCTTTTTGTCGTTCCAAAGCACCTGCCGTTTTACATCGTCCGCCATATATCCTCCTCAATTCGTGGTGGAACAGAGATCGGAAACCATGAAAATGGCGACCGGGACGCGGAACGAGCAGTAGGTTACCGATTCGCCGGAAGTTTTGCAGCTTCCGACCGGAAACGCATACTGTCCGGGCGATGTGATTTTCACCTCCGGCTCTGTCCAGTTGCCAGCGCTGTCCAGCGTCGTGCAGACGCAGACCGTTCCGGTGGACGGAGTTAATTCCTTCGCCGCGACACTTTTCCATTCGCCGTTCCGGTTCAGATAACCGGCGGCAACCTTCAGTTTTTTTGTTCCCGCGTCATACGAGAGCGCGAACGGTCCGTCATACATGTCCTGTGTGCTTGCCCCAAGGTTGATGACGGCTTTCCCGCTATTGGAAAACAAAACGGGAGAACCGGACGCGCCGCGCGTAAATGTCGCCGGGCTGGAGGTTGAGGGCGTTGCGTAATCGCCAGTTCCCGACACATTCACCGTTGCCGGACCGCTGATAATGCAGTCGCCCATCTGCTTCGCCGCGAGTTTCAGAACCACGACACCCCATGGTTTCGCCGCATCCTTCAGTGGTTCGACCGGAACGGCATCTCCGCAGAGAGCTGAATCAGATTTGAAATTCACCGCGCATCCCGCCGGAATTTCACCGGAGAACGCATTGTAAACCTGTATCCGGACGATGCCGGAATTGGCCGAGGCGTGTCCGCCGTTCTGAAAACCGTTGAGGGAATTCACAATGTGGCGGACGTTGTTGGAAAGCAATGCGCTCGGCTTGAACGGTTGTCCTTTGGTAACATCAGGGAAAAAGGCCATAGTCGCCTCACAATCCCAGTGCGCCGAACGAGGCGTATTCGCAGACCTGATCGACGTAGATGGCTTCGACTTCCGCTTTCGGCGCACCGTTTTCGGCACTGGTTTTGCTCAATGCCCAGACGTATTCAAAACCTTTTTTGCTAACCGATTTGCCGCCGACCCGCGCTCCCGATTCGTTCGGCTGTATGGCGAAATTGAACGTCACCGAAACCTTGGTCGAACGCTTGTCCGGACAGGAATAGCTCATTCCCAGAAACATGACCTCACCGGCCGACCAGCCTTTGAAGCTGCCGGAATTAACTTTCCCTACCAGTGCCGCCACGTTCCGTTTGAAACTGGTGGTAATCCGGGAAAGTTTCATCACCCGCGTATAGGTTTCACGCAGTTGGGCGGTCGGGATGTCGATGCCTGTGATTTCCATTTCCGAGCCGGACTTTCCGTTCCACCCGATTGCGCCGCCAGCGTCCTTCGTGCCGAACGCCTTGGTCTGCTTGAGACTGTGCGTCATGTGTTTCGAACCGCCGCCGCAGTCAAAACTGACCGTGGCTTCAGGATCGTCATCGTCGTCATCGCTGCTGGTTTCGGTTTCTTTTTTGTAGATTGCGTTCACCTTGTAGGTGGTGTCGTTTTCACGGGAATCAATTTCCACCGATTCCAGCGGCAGTGCGCCGTAGGTCGATGGCGTTTCGGCAAGGACCGCTGACAATGCCGCGTCCTCGTCGGTCGTTTCAAAAACCACATAGGGAATTTCCACTGAAGTAAAAACGCCCCTTGCATTCATCGCTTTCGTGTGTGCGCTGTAACTTTGTTCAACTCTTGCCATTTCAGTCTCCGTATGTCGTTGAAGCGGAAGTCGTGGCCGACTCCATTTTCTTCAGATGCTTGTTGGTTTCCTTTTGCAGACGGGTGGATTCCTCGGCGGCCTTGGCCGTGCGCTCCTGAGCGTTGTTCGCGCCGAGCATATCGCCCAGCTCTTCCGCACTCCAGCTGCCCATTGCTTTGTCGCCGGTTACGCCGCCGACCTTCGTTTCCGCTTCCTTCGTTCCCTCGGCGGCGGCCTCGGTTTTTGCTTTCGCTTCTTCCACCTCGGCGGCTTTCGCTTCGGCGCGTTTTTTCACTTCATCCATGGCCGACTGCCACTGGCTTTTCGCCGCTTCGATTTCCGCCGCTGCTCCGCCGAGAGCATCCCGGTAGGCTTGCTGGTTTTCCATGATTTCATTGTTCATGGCGGTGTCGATGGCGGCGTTTTTGCTGTCCCATTCCTCACCGAGCGCTTTCCGTTCGGCTTCACGCTGATTCACCGCATCGGCGGATTTTTGTTCCCGTGCGGCTTTCCGGTTGTTGTATTCACCCTCGACCACGGCGATTTCGGCATTGACTTCATCCTCGGAATCGAACAAGCCTTTAGTGCGAATCCATGCTTTCTGCAATTCAAGAACCGTTTTTTCAAACGTGGTGACGATGCCGTTCCAGATGAACGACCAGGCATCTTGCATCGCATCACCGATTTGCTTCAAGCCCATCAAGAGACCGTACCACAGGTTATTGCCCAGCTTCAAAATGGAATAAACCGTAATCGTCCACGAATCATCGAGGAAGTTTTTCAGTTCAAACCACGCTTTCTTCAGCGGATACAATCCCGTCAGCCAAACGACTTTCAATGCCGCCAAACCGACCTTTGCCGCTCCGGCAAGGTCACCGGACGCAAGCGCCAGTTTGATGACTTCCCACGTTTTGCCGACCACATCCCCGATGGCTTTGAACGCCGTCCCGAAATCGGCGGCGAGTCCGCGAACACCCTGCGCACACATATCCCATGCGCCGGTGAGCTTCCAGATGACCGCCACCAGAACGCTGAGCGCCGCACCGACGAGAAAAGCCGGACTGCTAATCGCCGCCCATGTCGCCAATGCCACCACCTTTACGCCGATGAGAACGGTTTTCAGCAGTGCAAACGCCGCCATAAGTCCCTTGATCGCCGCGATTGGCGCGAGAACCACGACCTTCAGAATACTGAAAATCGTGCATAATCCGCCGACTGCGACCGCCACGGCCTTGAACACCACTCCGGCGACAATCAGTGCCGCACCGAGGGCGGACACTCCGGCGATGACTTTCACCACCATGATGACCACTTCTTTGTGCGCCGCGATCCACTCCGCCATCTTGTTCAGCATGAGTGAAATACGATCTACATAAGGCGCAATGGCATCACCGATGATTCGTCCGATGGCAATCTGGCATCCTTCGACCGCCGACATGAAGATTCGGAACGCGCCGCCGATGCCCTTGTCCATTTCCGTCGCGGTGGCCGCCGCCGTTCCCTGAACGTTTTTCAGTTTTTTGATGAAATCGTCCAGCTGCTGGATGTTGCCGCCCAGCTGAAGTCCGGCAAGCGAACCGCGCAGGTCGAAAATCTCCTCCGCGAATCCCAGCCGTTTCGCGGTCGGCATCGCATTCATTTTCCTGGCGATATCGGTCATGATGTCCGGCATGGAACGCAAGTTACCGTTCGCGTCGGTCGTGGCAATTCCGATGGCTTTCAGTTTGTTCTGAATATCCGTTTTTGCGAACTGCGAATAAGCCTTTCTCAATGCCGTCCCAGCCAGCGAGCCTTTGATGCCCATATTGGCAAGAACGCCAAGCGCACCAGATACGTTGACGATGTTGTCTTTCGCGGCAGCCGCCTGCGGTCCTGCCATTTTCAGCCCTTCCGCCAAATCGGTCAGTGTCTGCGCCGAACCGTTTGCGGTCGCGGTCAGGATGTCCGCCACCTCCGCCATTTTGCCGGATTCGATGCCGAACGCCCGCATATTGTTGGCGGCGGTTTCGGCGGCTTCGCCCAGTTCCGTTCCGGTTGCGCGGGAAAGGTTAAGAACGGCTGGAATCGCATTTTCAATCTCTTTGGAATTGAAACCCATGCGTCCCATTGCCGTCATGCCGTCGGCAACCTGTTTCGCCGTAAAACTGGTCTCGCGTCCCAGTTTTTCCGCGACCTCGGTCAGCCGCTTGAATTCGGCTTCGGTTGCTCCGGTGACCGCTTTTACCATCCGCATCTGATCGTCGAAATCCGCGAACGTCTTGGCGGCGAATGCGAACGGAGCCGCCGCGAGGGTCGCCGCCGTTACCATGCCTTTGCCCACCGTGGTGAGCGACGAGCCGAAATTCTTCAGTTTCGCCTGCGCCGACAGGAGTCCGCGCTCCAGTTTCGTCTGGTCAAGCATGATTTCGACAAACGCTTTGCCAGCCTTTACGTTACCGCTTGCTCCCGCCATCGCTCATCACCATCCTTTTCGCATCGGGAAACATTCCCTTGAGTTGTGCCATGGTGACGCGCATCACCGGCTTTTGCTTTTGAAAATACGGATTGAAATCAGCCGGCTTGACCGCCTTGGTCTTTTTCGGATCGCGCATCACATTGACGATCATTGCCATTAAGTTTGAGGTCTGAGCCCATTCCATCTTTCCGCGCCCATCTGCCATTTTCAGCAGTTCGCGCAGGGTAAAAGGATCTGGGTTTATTCCGCAGATTCCGGCGCTTTCCCAGATAAGCCGGTCAACTGTTCCAGCGCGGAGACCATTTTGTTTTCGAACTCCCCGTCTGCCATCAGAGCGTCCAGACGCTTCCGGGCAATCTCCTCGAAACGGCGGGTTGCAGACAGAATTTTCTGGAAGGCGAGCCGTTTCGGAGCCGGGAAAAAATCAATGATCTCATCCAACAGAGCCGTAGTTGCGTGTTCAACGGCATCTCCGCCCATCGCCATTCCGAAATCCTCGTCAGTCACGCCCTTTTGGTCACACTCTGCCTTGCAGACTGCGTAAAGGACGTCAACGAGCAGAACCGGATCGCTGGACAACTGTTCCAGAAGTTTTGTGTCGGGGTTATTGTCTTTATCCAGCTCGACAATGGCTGTCAAATCAACACCGCAAAGAGCCCGAACCCGTTTGATTGCCGCCACATTAACTGCCAATGTCCAGACGCGCCCAGTGTTATCAGTAAAAGTTTTCATGCTTATTTTTCCTTTGAATTATAAAGATTTTTCTTAAAAATGCCCCGGAATTTGAGCTTCATTGAGAAGCTTCCGGGACTCACTGTTACTTCCAGACCGGGGCTCGTGTCGAAGCGGTAGGTTTCGCAGTAACCGAAACGGTCAACGCTTCTTCCAGCGGCTGCTCCACTGAAAAGCCGGTAATCGAAAAGTCCGCATCGAGACCATGATCGTTGCCGTCTGTGATGAACAGCGCAATCGGGGTGTTGGAAAAGTATGCCTCCTGAAACGCTGTGAAGTCCGCATCCTCGGTATCATACAAAATACCGAATTCGAGGGATGCTTCTTTCAGAGTAGCAACAGAGGCCTTCCAGCCTTGAGTCGCGCGAGTAGTCACGTCGGCCTCGCCAGATTCCAGGTTAAGAGTGAGATCTTTGACGTTCTTCACTTCGGTGGAACCGGTCGAACCGGCAGCACCACGGAGCAGAACGGCGTCAAGACCAAGTACAACTGCCATAATGATTTCTCCTTGAGTTTTTAGGGTTTTACAGAATCTTCCCACAGTTTCGGAAGTTGCGGGGCAACCTTCTGAAGCGTCGGCCCCATCAGCGGACGCTTCGGATATTTCCGACGACGATAGATGCCGCCGAATTCGTGTGCGGTCATGGAAATTCCAATGAAGCTTTCTGCGGGACCGATCACGACAGTCATGCGCTGTCTTTCAACACCAAACAGAATGGAGCGTTTCAAAAGGCCGCGACGGGTGTGAGGTGGTGATCCGGGAGCAGAAGATTTCTTTGAACGTGAAACAGCGTTCCGGGCAGATTTCCGAATATAAGCACCAGCTCTGGACAGAGGCTTCAAACTGCTTTTTTTGACCGCATTCTGCACCGCGTTACTGTCGAACTCGATGCGAACATTCGTGCTGGTCATGAGCAGATCTTCCTGAACGTCAATTCTATGATGCTCGTGAACTGTCCGCGTTCCCGGAGATGCTCCGGGCTGTAGATGGGGTTGTATGCCACGCAGACACATGTCGCTCCGCCAAGTTTTCTGTTCAAAAAACCAAGTCCAATTTTCTCAACAATTCGAAGCAGATCGTCCAGATTTTCTTCCGATCCGCGTTTCAGAAAACCAATCTGAACTTTCAATATTTCTTCATGTCTTTCGCGGCTCACAGTTTTGTATTCCGTCGAATTCGGAACAACGACCACGCGCAGATCGTCCAGATCACGGAGGTCAAAGGTCGGAAAATACTGAACTTCTGCATTGTATTCGGTCAGGAAACCGGCAACGGCAACAGCCAGGTTTACTACTTCGCTCATTTCACCACCGCAATGATAAGGTTTCCGATTGCGCCCAGCATCGCAATGACTGCGGCTGCCAGAGCTGACATAATCGTTTTCTGCATTTCGGCGGCAGGTCGGCAAGGCGGGGTGTGGTGCTGGCGATCCTCAAAGTGCATTTTAACCATCCCACGCAATTCGGCAATATCCAGACGGGCCTGGTTGACCTCATGCCAAAGGTCAAGGTTGTCAGGGGTGTCAGGCATTTTCTGCTCCAATCTCTTTGGTATGGATTCGACGGGTTGAATGATATGCGCCGGACCATCTCCACACCGGTTCGCCATTCGGAGCTAAAACTTCGTAACGGCAGCCGTTGTAAATAATGGTATCTCCTCGTTTCGGCTCATTGGGAAAATCGGCAGCCGCAACAAGGAAGTCGCGGCTTTCGATCCGGATTGTCGAACCATACTCGTTTTCGGTCCGAAACAGTGTCCTGCCCAACGTCGCGGGGATCTCGAAAGATCCGCCGGTTTTCGGTTTATATGTGATCGAAATCGAAAAACATTCACAACGTTGTTCATTCAGCCATTCGGACGCACTTTTCAGCAGGTCCAATTATACAGCAACATAGGGAGCGTTGAGGAGAACGCGCACCACTTCATCGCCAGATTCAGCTGACTGGACAGATTTGCCAAGATACGGATTCCCGGACTGAGTTGCAGTCGCCACCTTGTTGGCAGCATCCCAATAAAGCGGAGTTCCGGCAGGAATTGCGCCAGTTCTTTTCGGGACATCGAAAACGCCGACAACAGCCAATGAACCGAGAGTTCCAGCCTCAATATCCAGACGGGCGACACCGATCAAACTCCCCTGAACGATCACATCGCCAGCAGTCACAGCCTCGGTGGGACGATAATCGACAGCGTCACCTTTTTGTACATAACGAGTCATGAATAATCTCCTTGAATTTCAGTGTATTATATTATAATTTGCCGGGCGCATTTTTCAGCACCCGACCGGGATTCTCAGGCTGCGCCGTTAGCTTTGACGATACCACGATGGTCCTGTTCGCGGACTCCGACGTCAAAGAAAACGCGGAACCACATGCCGAGAACATTGAAATCGAGGTCGCCCCGCTCAACAGTCGGAGTTCTGCGGCCCTTCAAGTAACCAATCTCAAAAGTGTCAACTGTACCGGGCTGTCCGAACAGATACCAGCCGGTGGAGCTTGCTCCGACATAGGCGCTGTTGGCGAGGTATGGAGAACTGACCACCTGGAGGTTTTCATCGGCAATGACGTTCAAAGCAGGTCTGACGACATTGTCAGTACCGCCGGACATCACAAGGGTTGCGCCGCGAGTAAGCTCGATTGCCAAGTGCTTGAGTGCTGTCGGGACCACAAGATAACGGGGTTCCACCGCGATCGGCTGACCGTCCGCATCGACCTGATCCAAGTAAAGCTCGATGGCTTTCTTGAGGCTGTCTGCGGAAAGAGCAGAGGTCGCGCCGGTGAGCAGGTTTTTGTGTGCGGCGGAGAACAAGGCTTTACCATCGCCCTGAGTGGGGTTTGCCAAAAGGCGACTGAAAAACAGCTGGTCCACCAAACGTGCAGCGCGGTTACCCATTGCCACCGGAACTTTGAGGAACGCGCCCAGATCGTCGTTGATAATCATTTTTCTGGTCAAGCAGAACTTTTTGGCGAAGGTGTCGATCTGGTTCTTTGCGGATTCTTCGATGAGTCCGCCTTCCTTGATCTCACCGTCTGCGGCCACCGGGAGAAGGTCTCCCATGTCGGTCAAGCGGAAACGGTCTGCTTCCTTAAAGTCGTTCAGGTCACCGGCGGTACAGAGTTTGGTGGCTATAATCGGCTGGGCTTCATACGCCTGGAGCAGTTTCTTATTGGCAACATTGCTCAAAATACCCGGCAAAGAAACAGTGCTGAAAGCAGCCTGGATCGCCTGGTTATCAAAGCGGCGGGGAACATCCATACCTTCCAGGCGGAGACATTCTCCCATAAGAGCTCGGATGCTCATGTCGCGGTCATCCCAGGCCGTTTCGACAGCTTTTTCGCCATAATCTTTGACCAGAGAATCTTCGTCGATTCCGGCCCGGAGGCACATGGCGGCTTCCAGAGTTTTGAGGTTGGGACCGTCATTCTTTTTGACGGAAATGTTCACTTCGGCAACTGGCTGTTTGGTGCGGAATGCGGCCAAAACCTTTTCAGTGGTACTTTCCGGAGTCCAGCCTTCTTCGATGGCCTGGACTTCAATCTTGTCGAACTCACCGTTGCAAATTGCTTTGATCTTAACGACGCGTTCGCGTTCTTCTTTGGCTGCCATCGCAGCAATTTCAGCGCTGTTATCGTTGAAAGCAGAAACGGTTGCCGCTGCCTGAACAGGTGTGTTTTCCTGAGCTGCGGACACGACTTTCTTTTCGTTTTCATTCATAGAATCGACTTCTCCTTTGAACTTGAATTGTGCGCGAACTGTCATTTTAGTCGTGCTGTCCGCACCAACGGCAACGACCGAAACTTCCCGGAGGGTTGACTTTGTTACGTGATAGAATGGTCCCTCCAGGTCCATCCCGTTCACAGTCCTTTTGCCTTTGACGAGTTCGGCTTCCTGAACATCTGCCCCTATTGACAGCTGCCAGTCAGCTCCGGCTTTACCTTGAGCCACGATCCCGGAAGCGACATCGCCTGCGGCCACAATTTCGCCGGAAATCAACAGCTGGTTGTTTTCGACCTTTGCCGAGATCATGCCCACCCGGCTGGCTGTACTGTTGTTATGATCGGCCAACAATGGCACAGTATCGGGAATGGTCATGCCCGCAAGGTCCACGACAACGGGGAACTTCCAGCCCGGCAGTCGCATCTTGCCACCGGAATAAGCCATCCCGTTGACGGTTGCTCTTTTCCCTTCGGCTCCAGCTGTGATTTCCAGAAATTCATTCTGGTCGTTCATCTTCTTCTTTTTCCTCATTATTATTGGCCGGGGCCGCTTCTGCGACTGAAATTCCCAGCGTGGTTAAAAGGTTCCGTTCCTTTGCGATCTGCCTGATTTCCACCTCCCAATCCTTCCCCTGTTTGGCATATTCTGCTGCCAATGTAGTGGTCAGATTAACCAGACGGGTTTGCTGGGCTGAGGCTTCCTTCGCCGGATCGACATGCTCTATCCCGTCCCAGAACCAGGTGTGCACAACTTCCAAGTGGTCGATTTCGACTGCTTGGGAAAGAGTGTATTCGCGGAACCAACGGTCGAACACTCGGTTCAGGATCGCGGTCTCCATGTAGGATTGGTAAACCCGGATGCTTTTGAAATAGGTCTGCCAGTCCAGTCGCCCTGAAGCGTAGTTATACCCGGAAGAGTTGCCAGCTGCGACGTTGAACGGCATATTCAAACACCGCGCAATCTCGTTCAGGATTTCCCTTTTGAACTCCGCATAGGTCGTTGCAGGCTGCGTCGGGTCGAGCTGGGACATCTTCCAGCCGCCCGGCATCGTGAGAAGCATGTTCCGTTCCAGCTGAATCGTGTCCATTGCGTCGACAGAATCCGCTTCTCCGTTTGCCGGTGCGTCCGTATAAAGGATGCCTGCAAAGTCGGCAGCGGCTTCCGCTGCGCTCAAAACCGCCAGAGTGAATCTTCGCAACTGAGCAAACAGCGGAAGTGCCGGTGTGATTTCCGGGATTCCCCGGTGCTGTCCGGGACGATCAGCGCGAAAAACATGGATCATGTTCTCTGCGGAGATCTCGGTTGCTTCAACGGAATTTGCCCATTCACTGCCGGGATGATATTTCAGAACACGGTAACTCTGCAAATTTCCGTAATCGTCGAAGGTGATGCCGTCAACTCGGAGAGGATCGCTGTTAAAAAAATCATCCGTAACCCGGTCAGCTTCGATCAATTGCAAATCGAGTTTGACGTCATCGTTCGGCAAATTTGGATTCTGGGCCATGAGAATAAAACATTCTCCGTCCTGGCATTGAGCAATCCGGACTGTTCGAAGCCTTTCTGCCAGATGGACCTGTTCACACCAAATCGCAAAATCACGTTCGATCTGTCGATTCAGCTCCTCATCAGAACTCAGCATCTGAAGCCGAGGCCCGGTCCCAACGCAGTCATTGGCCAGCGTTTCAACAATCCCGCGAGCGTATGAGTTGTTATTGATCTCATACCTTGCCCGTACCCGCAGGATTCTACGCGCATCTTCGTTGGCATCGGCATCTGCGCTCCGGTAATCCGCTGCGGCCCAATGACGTGCATTGTCATGAGTCGTCTGCGCTGCGTCAAATCTTCCTCGAATCCGTTTGACGGGGGACCGGACCTTCGGCTTAAAGAAGTTCTGGATCGCTTTTAACATGATGCGCCTCCGGACTTCATCTTGGTAACGCGAAAGCCACGTCCGCGTTTCATTGCCAGCTTTGATGCCAGATAACGGTCCATTGCAATCTGATCCTTCAGGGAATGCTGCTCCACTTTCTGACCGTCGATCTCAACGGACTTCGGCTGATTCACTTTATCTTTCAAAGTATCGTCTGCCATTTTGTTTTCCTTCCGGTGTTATGTGCTCTTTGCTTCCATCCAAGTATCTTTCCAAAAAAGCCCTGAATGGTTCGGTTTTTTTCAACTTTTTGAAACATTTTTTCGTTGAGCTCGAAGTTCGGACAATTTCAGTCTCGGTCTCGCTAGCTTTGCAGTTGTGGAGTCTGTCCCCGGCAGAACCGATCCGCACATGGAAGCTGCCACCGCACAGCCCACCAGCCCGTCGAGCCAGTGGTTATCGTGTGCTTCCGGACGCATCTTCCATTCATCGACAGTCCTGCCTCGTCCTTCCGTCTTGACGCGATATTCTGCAGTCAGGTGCTCAGCGAACAGCAAATGTCGTTCCGGTTCCCGGCCCCAGAGGGAGAGACAGCCACGGTCACCCATTGCCACCTGCATCCGGGCGTGAATAAAGGTTTTCCAGTAGTTGGTGTCGAAGATCACGTGCCGTATCGCCCTGCGGCCCGCCACGTTGGGGATTCGCCAGTTATGTCCGACCCGGTCGCCAGCGGTCTTTTTATACTCGCTCATCGGCTTTGAAGCTGCACCGATATAGCGGCCATGACTCGGAAGCAGGATGTTCGAGTATTTGCTCTGACGGCAGAACTGATAGACCAGATCTGTGCTGGCTCCCCAGTTCGCGTCGATCAAACACCGTTCAATACGCATCATCGCCCCGTCGTCGCGGGTGAACTCCCGGCCGAGGTAATCTTCGGTCAGTTTTTCAAGACCGGCAAAAATTGAGCCCTCTATGCCGGTTCTGGGGGCAACACTTTGCAAGGTCGGGTTCGCTTCCGCCAGAGAGAAATAACGTCGCTGTTGATCCGGGTATGCGCCATAGTCGATAACGTAACCGGTAAAGTCATCTTCCCAAGCGCAGACCACATAAAACAGCAAGGTTTTCTGAATATCGACGAACATGGTGATATGGTTACAGGCAACCGGAACTGAACGAACTTTCATTCCGTTGAGCTTATGGATCACCATGTCAACAGAAAGCTGTTCTTCGCTGCCCAGATCTTCCGGAAGCGGCTCGTTCTGATATTCGGCCCAGAACGCCACCTCATCCAGAAAACGGAGGTTCATCGCGTGTTGGATCGCTGACAATTCGTCGGGATTATAGCGGGCTTCCCAGGCAATTTGTGCGCCTTCATCCATTTCCTTCCGGTGAGCTGCGTAAAACGCCGTTGCCCGGTCAATGGTCCCGTTTTCCCGTAGGCTGTCGGCACGAATATCCGCGTATTCATCCCACAACTTCATGTTTTTCGGAAACTGATAGAGCAGTTTTGTACGCTCCCCGTTCCATTCCGGATGCTTCTCCCGCGAAAGGATCTGTTCTGCCATGTCGCCCGGACGAATAATGGTGCAAGGCATAATGCCCGCAATTTTCTGTCCGGGACCAGCCAGACCGAGGATGTCGCCTGCCAATACGCGGACGCGCTTTCGGGTCTGCTCCAACGAACCGGCGGATTCGCTGGTCTGCGGGTCGTCCACGATAACAAGACTCGGTCGGATCGTGCGTCCGTCAGGCTTTTTATATTTCATACCGCGCACTCGGCCGGTGATGCCAGCCACGCGGACAACTGTTCCACTGGCCATGCTTCCTGCGATCGTCGGAAGAACAATTTCGTTACTGGTCCAAGTAATTCTGGTACGTTCGCCCTTGTAGAGCTGACCGTTGCACCGGTTTGCAATTCCCTCAAGAGAATGGATCGGGAACACCACCTCCGGGAAATCCTTCGCCAGAGTTTCGTTGACTTCCAACTCTGTTTTGATCGAATCCAGCATTTCCAGCGCTGCCGTTTCTGTCGCGCCCACCAGCATCACGAACTCTTTGTGACCATAAAGAAGTGCCCAGAGAGCTGCGACTTCAGCAAGAGATGACTTGCCGGAGCCGCGAGGCATAGCGAGCGCGAACAGACCGCCACGAAGAACTGACTGTTCGATCTTCTGGATTGCTTTCAGATGGTCCGGCGACCATCCCAGGTGAAACACCTCCTGGAAATAAGATTCACAGAACTTCCGGAAATCCTCCCGGCAGACTTCCTTTCGGTCTGGATCAGCTACTTCCGGAAGCTCCCCAATGTCACGGCCGGCAGCAGACTGTGCGGCGTTCCGCGCCCGTTCTGCTTCTTTGCGCTCTTCATAACTTCGACCCACTTTTACTTCCGGAGGATCATTTTTCAGATCCACCAGGAATGCCATATACTTGACCAGGTTTATGCAACGAGTGTCGTCGGAGGCGGCGATCTTGAAGCCAACTCGACTGAACTCCCGGTAGATTCGCTTCTGTTCCATCACGAATCCCAGGCTCATTGAGTTGACCAGACGGGCAACTTCCGACGGTCGCATTTTCTGAATATTAATCCCTGCTGGCATTGGGTCCAGTCTCCTTTACCAGCCAGGCCACGTAATCATAGAGGCTGAGAGTCCCATCATCATTGACGGGGCACCCCGCTTCAATATCGGCTGTCAGACCTTCCTCCGTAATGGTCCGGCTGCCCGCTTTTTTGAGGAGAGACACCATTTGCGGAATGGTCAATGCCGTTAATTTGATAGAATTTTTCATAATTCTTCCTTTCTTTTTTGAAGTTCAACTTGCCATGTGCCAATACCCATGCCAATGTATGCGCCATACAAACAAAAAAACTTGAATATCAACATTTTGCAAACGAGAGAGAAGAAAATGAACGAAACAATCATTGTCGGAATGGAAATCATCGCCAAAGTCGGCCGCAACGAAGTCGAAGCCATAGTCATCGAAGTTACAGAAACCGGGATCAAAGCAGTCAGCAAGAAAAGCGGGAAGGAATTTCGAGTCAAGACAATTTTACAGGTTTTGACTCCGCCTGCAGAAGCAAATCCCTCAACCGAACCAGTCGAAATCACTGAAAATCCGATCCCTGCCGAAGAACGCTCAACGGCCCAGCCGGAAAAGAAAAAATCGCTTTTGACGGCTGCCGCTGAGATCCTCCAACGGACTGGTGCGGCCTTCAGCGCAAATGAACTGATTGCAAAAGTTCAGGAAGCAGGTCTCTGGAAGCCTCAGGCAGGAAAGACACCTGCCAATACGCTCTACGCGGCGATCCTCCGCGAAATGAACACGAAAGAAAATCCCCGCTTTGCCAGAGGCGAGAAAAAGGGAACGTTCCAATATGCCCTTTGATTTCCACAGCCGACGCCCCGGTTAGTTTTGATCGGGGCTTTCCTTGCTCCACGCAATAATCCCCCAGACAGCAAACTCCAGCTGAACAAAGTCCAGCAGAGCCCGGCTGTAAAAGTCCTGCCAGAGATCAAACGTCAACCAGCAGGTATTGCCGAAAGTCCACAGATAAAAGCACCAGATATTCTTCCGAACATTCAGCAATGCTCGAAATATTGTCTGCCATTTTATCGGGATGGCCCAGCAAAACCCACTCGGACGTTTTACGCGTTTACTGTTTTCTCCTCATATTGTTCAATTTCAGGTGTTCTCGCCTGCCAGTCACAACCTTCGCCATAACGGAACTCAGCCCAGCGGCGGCGGATGACGTCGCAGTATTTCGGGTCGAGTTCCATCGTCCGGCAGATCCGTCCGGTCTGCTCGCAGGCGATCAATGTGCTTCCGGAGCCGCCGAAAGTGTCGATGACAGTTTCTCCGCGCTTGCTGGAATTCTTGATCAGATACACCAGCATCTCCACGGGCTTCATCGTTGGGTGCACATCGTTATGCTTGGGCTTGTCAAATTCCATGACCGTGGTCTGGCTGCGGTCGTTATACCAGGCATGTGCCGCGCCGTCCTTCCATCCGTAAAGCGCGGGCTCGTGGAGCCACTGGTAATCCTGCCGTCCGAGGACGAGCGCGTTCTTTTTCCAGATCAGGCACTGCCGGACCTTGAGGCCGATGTCGTGGCAGGCTCCCCGGAAATTGTATCCCTCGGAGTCGGCGTGGAAGATGTAGAAAGACGCGCCCGGCTCCATGCGGTCATGCGCACACTGGAAGGCATCCCGGAGGAAGTTCCGGAACTGCGTATCTTCCATGTTGTCGTTTTCGATGGTCATGCCGTTGCTCCCCTCATACGCCACGTTGTACGGCGGGTCGGTGAGCCAGAGGTTCGCTTTCTCTTCTCCCATCAGCCGGGCAACGTCCTCCGCTTTCGTCGCGTCGCCGCAGAGCAGTCTGTGTTTCCCCAGCTGATAGACCGTGCCGGGAACGGATGCCGCGTCCTCCGGGACTTCCGGGACGGCATCGGGTTCGGTCTTGCCCTCGGTGACGGTATCTTCCGTATCTCCGTTCAGCAGTTTGTCCAGCTCATCGGAATCGAACCCCAGCACAGAGAGATCGAAATCGGCGTTCTGGAGGTCTTTGAGTTCCATCGGCAGGAGATTGTAATCCCATTCGGCGATCTCGCCGGTCTTGTTGTCGGCAATCCGGTAGGCTTGCACCTGTTCCGGGGTCAGGTGATCTGCCACGACCACCGGGACTTCGGTCAGTCCCAGCTGCTCGGCGGCCTTCAGGCGGGTATGCCCGACAATGACGACCAGGTCCTTGTCCACGACGATGGGCTGCTGCCAGCCGAATTCCTGGATAGATTTTGCAACCGCATCGACCGCGCCATCGTTGTGGCGCGGGTTCTTTTCATACGGACGGATGTCCGTGATCTTCATATTGGTGATGTTCATCTTTTTCCTTTACTTTTGCACGAGTATCATTTGTTTTTTACCGTGAGCAAAAAGCATGATACCCGTGGCTTGTTGGGTTGAACGATGTTTGCAATTCCAACATCCAAAGTTAGAATTGCAAGACTTTTTCTCGTTTTTTCTCGGTATGAACCCTTGCAATTCTAACTTTCGATGTTATATTAACAAGAGTTCACAAGGAGAAAAAGCATGATTGCCCGTCAAATGTCGAATCAGATTCTTGAGGCCGCAGCGCAGTATCCCGCCGTTGCGGTCACCGGTCCGCGTCAGTCCGGAAAGACGACCCTGTGCCGTAAACTGTTTCCCGATTATGCTTACGCCAATCTGGAAAAACCGGAAACGCGGCAGTTCGCCATCGAAGACCCCAACGGTTTCCTCGCGCAGTTCGACAAGCCCGTGATCCTTGACGAAGTCCAGCGCGTCCCGGACTTGTTCAGCTATATCATGACGCTTGTGGATGAACATAAGCGAATGGGCGAATTCATCCTCTCCGGCTCGCAGAACTTTCATTTGCAGCAGGCCATCAGTCAGTCCCTCGCCGGACGCTGTTCCACGCTGAAACTTCTGCCGATGTCTTTCCGGGAGCTGAACGGGAAACCGAATCATGACATTTTCGGGATCGGCAATGAGACTCCGGACATCCCGGATACTCCGGGGAATCCCTTCGACCATGTCTTCCGCGGCGGCTACCCGCCGATCTACAACCGCGGCATCAAGCCGACCAATTGGTATGCGCAGTACACGCAGAGTTACCTGGAGCGCGATGTGCGCCAGCTGGTCAATGTCGGCGACCTTGAGACCTTTGAGCGGTTTCTGCGGCTGACGGCAGGACGCAGCGGACAAATCCTGAACATGGATTCCCTGGCGAGCGATGTCGGCGTATCTCCGGTCACGGTGAAGCGCTGGATTTCCCTGCTGTGCGCGAGCTACATCGTTTTCCTGTTGAAGCCCCATTCCCGGAATTTCAACAAGCGCCTGATCAAAACGCCGAAGCTGTATTTCTATGATACCGGACTGCTTTGCTATCTGCTGGGCATCCGGTCGACTGGGAATCTGGAACTGCACAGCCAGCGCGGCGCGATCTTCGAGACCTACATCATTTCCGAACTCTGTAAGTCCTGCTTCAATGCTGGAGTGGAACCGCCGCTGTACTACTGGCGGGATTCCCAAGGACACGAGGTCGATCTCCTCATTGAAGACGGCGAGAGTCTCTACCCGATCGAAATCAAATCGGGCCAGACGGTCTCCGGGAACATGATGAGCGGTCTGGACTACTGGTGCAAACTCGACGGCTCGGATACCGGAATGCTCATCTACGGAGGAAGCGACAACTACACCCGGAGTGGAATTCAGGTCCGGAGCTGGGCGGCCGTTTGATTGGCTCACACAGCCCCGCTGTCGCGCGTCACGCGTAGAAGGCGGACGTGATTCGGGCCGAGCCCAGGGGCGGTCGTGGTGCGTTTTGTCAGCGTCAAGCAAGTCTGCTTAACTGTTCGGCTCCTTCCGCCGCCCTTTTTCGTTAATTCGAGCATGGAGGACCCATTGGTCCCCCCGATCCCTCCACCACTTTGAGGGGGCTGCCTCCCGGCTGGCAGGTTCAGCAGCGGTGACAGTAAACCCGGGGTTCGTAAGTGTCAAGAGATTTCATTGCCATCCTCTATATACACGGGGGGAAAAAACGAAAAAAAGAACGAGATAGAGAGAAGTATGTTTATAAGGAAAAAATATGTATTTTTGCTTATTTTAAGCTCACTTCTTTCTCTTTGTTCTTGCCAGTTCTTGCCGTTTTTACCGATTTTTTTTGCAGTCCCTCTCCAAAATCCATGATTATTGGGGGGATTTTTCCTTTTTACCAGATTTTGCCGCTCCGTCCGACCGTGTTACAGGAGTTTGTAATATTTTCCCGGACGACCGATTGTTTCTGTCTTCGTTACGACGGCCTCTGCAATGGTCTCCCGTTCCACCAGTGTGGCAATCAGCTTTTTCAGCATGTCTGCCGGACGTCTCATCGCCCGGGAAAGTACGCTGTGCAAACACATGCCTCCATTTTCGCGGATCACGGTCAAGACTTTCTTGCAGTCCTGATCAAAGTCGTCCACGTAGGAATAGCTGTCGGCCATAAAAAGCATGCGTTTGGTTAGATATGTCACCAGTGCTCGAGCCCAGGCTACTGCTGTTGCAGTGATTTTGGGGTCATAGACGTTTTCGCTGACCGCGTAGAGCTGAGCCAGTTTGCAGACCTTCTCATGGGAACGAGCCCAGAGCACCTGCGCTGCCATCTGTTTCTTTTCTCCGAAGAAAGCCACACGTCCGTCGCAATATTCTCGATCCTCGTCCAGCATTTTTCCTGCCTCTTTCGTCTCGGAAATGTAACGCAGATTGGGATTTTCAACGACGAGATTTCCGCCTTCATCCGCTTTCCCTTTCAGAACTTTCAGCATTTCGGCCATTTCCGGAGAAAGGAAGAAGTCCTTTGGCTCGCCATATTTCCCTCTGGTTCCGGCATCCGCAATCAGAGTCCGGGGAATCAGACCGTTCTCCAGAACGCGTTCCTCCAGCGCTCCATAGAAATATTTCGGAAGCGCCGTTCCATAAAGGACCAGAAACGGATTGACGATACTGCCGCCGAAGGTGTCGTTGTCCTTTCTTGCCTTTGCCCGCATCGTATAAAACGAATTGGCGGAACTGTAAAAAGTCAGCAGACGCTGCATGATGATTTCCGCCCGGGAATCCTTCTGCTTCAGACTGTTGAAAAGAGTGTCCATTTCATCCAGCATGTACAGTTTTTTCTTGGTCCCATACATGGCATCTTCCAGGCCTTCACCGGAAGCAAAGTTGTCCCCGATGAACTCCGACATTCCCGCTTTGAATGCCAAAAACTTATTGACCTGCCTGGCGTGTTCCTTGCCGGTTCCGGAATCCGCCAGAGAGATCCAGTACAGATTCGGATGAAGTCCGCGACGATCTTTGTAGATACGGCCGACCATGAGTGACAGGAACGCCAGTCCGCCGCCAAGAGAAAGAATCTTGTTCGGATATGGTGCAGTTCCAAGACTCAGCTTCATATATTCGCCAATGAAGCCTGGAATTTCAAAAAGCACCTCCGGGAATGAGCCGGGATCGGGAAACAGCACCTCTTTTTTCTCCGTTTTTGTTTTACCGGGCACAAGTCCGGAAATATCCACGGGCGGCTGCTCTGCCGTTTTTCCGAAGCCCTGTTCCAGCAGCGCATTGGCCGCCGCCGAGAAGTCGCCGTTGTGCTCCAGAATCGTGTAGGCGTTAAAGGGCGAATACGCACCCGGTTCAAACGGGGCGGCGTTGCTGGAAAAAACGTAGAACACCTCTCCATTGAAACTCGCGGATTGCCCGCCCGACTGTTTCCCGGGACGACGGAAATACTCGTTCTGACCGGCCTTGTGCATCGGTGTCCAGCCGTATTTCAGAAGCAGCGGCCGGAAATCGCCACGGGTATTGTAGTCGTCGCCGGGGCGGATCGCAAAGTCGTCGGATGTCCCCACGGGGACCGTAGAGCTCTGCATTTCCGGAGTGTGTTCGTTCAGCTCATAAGCCGCGCAGAGCAGCTCCTCCCGTTCCTCGTCGGTGATGGCCGGAATCTGAGTGAAGTCGTTCTGAATCAACTTGTAGCCGTCAGACGGGTCGCACAGAAAGATACCGCCTTCGCCACGGGTCTCGATGAGAGTCGTGACCTTGTCGTCCTCGCGTTTGCCCTGGGCCAGTTTGATGCTGCCACAGATAGGTGACGCGGACCGGTATGCGGCGTGATAGCCGCCAGACGGGGTCTGTTCGATCACCAGTCGGGCAAAGAGTTCCGGGGCAACCTTCGCCTTCCACGCGGGGAACAGCTCGCCTTTGTGATCAAAGTCCATGATCTCCAGATTGCCGGAGACTTTCCCGCAGACCAGACACAGTGCATCGTGCGCATTGGCGAACCACGTCTCCACCTCCATCTGGCTGGGCAGTCGATCCTGATAGGTTTTCCAACTTCCGATCGCCGGACACTTCCGTTCCCGTTTCGCAGGCAGAACCGAAAGACCAGCCGCCAGAAACTTTTCCGGGATTGCCGGATCAATTGTTTTCATGTTCGAGTTTCTCCTGGTTATGGATGAGTTCCTGCAAATGTTTCTCGGTTTCGGTCCTGATTTTCTGGGTCAGCGCAACGAATTCGTCACAGCTCTTGAGAAAGGTCTGAAAACACTCCAGATAATCCTTCCCGGTTCCATGCGGACAGAGCAGCAGGTCGTAGTTGCTCATGAAAAAACGGGGCTCATCGTGCCCTTTCTGCGACTTGCTGATATGCCAGCGATGATCCTTGCTCACCAGTTCCTGCGTGACACTCTGATCTGTAACTTCCCATTGAATTTCAGCCATTTGTTTTCCTCCTTCAGAATGGTATTTTTTCTGTTTCATCTGCCGGGTCCGGCAGTTCTTTTTCCGGGAATGTGTACCCCACGATTCGGGGGAACTTTTTCCCTGTTTCCGTCTCCACCGTGATGGTCTCCGGAATCAGCACCGCGCCTTCATTGGCAAGAAAAAGAGTCTCATGCACGTCTCTCGGCAGCTCGCAGCCGGGGGCGTGTTTGCGCCACCACTGCTCAAACTTCTTTCTGGCATAACCGATATGCTCCGGGCAGAGCCATTCACAGAACTTTGTGAGCATGTCCACCTGGTATTCCACGCGGACCGTCGGAGGCGCACCGGGATCACCGCGTTTTCGGTGTTCGTGATAGTCCACTCGGGTCACGTGACAGATTGTCTTTTCCTTTTCCCCGGAAAGGACCGGAGCCTTCGGATCAAACCGGCCTTTGTGTCCGGGAGCACGTTTCTCCTTGATTTCCTGCTCCCATACGAATCCGCATTCCGGGCAGACTTGCGTTTTCGGAGCCGCCACGCATTTGCATTGCGGACACTTCCTTGCCACAGGTTCGCGCTTCAGACCGGGCTTTGAATCTGGAGCCAGTGTGTCGATGGGACCGTGACGCATGGCGTTCCCGGCGAAATCCAGAACAAGGCAGTCTTTCTTGGTCTCGCTGAGCCGAAGTCCCCGGCCTACCATCTGGTAATAGAGTCCCGGCGAACAGGTCGGCCGGAGCATCACCACGCAGTCGATATTGGGAGCATCGAAGCCGGTCGTAAGCACGCCGACGTTGATCAGATATTTGATCTTGCCTTCCTTGAATTCCTGAATGAACTGCGCCCGGAAGCTGGGAAGAGTGTCTCCGAAGATTCCTTCCACTCGTGTACCGGTTTTCTTCAGGGCGTTCAGCACATCCGCTGCGTGATCCAGACCGGAACAGAAAATCAGCACCGAATGCCGATCTCTGGCAGCGTTCTGGATCTCCGCACAGGCCCGACTCACGTTGTCACCGGATCGCATGGTCCGTTCCACTTCCTCCGCGTCGAACTCACCGTTCTTGATCCTGATGTGATCCGTCTCCACTTCGCTGTCGGCCGCATGCGTCCGCAGTGGACAGAGATAGTTCAGTTCGATAAGAGTTCTTACGCTGATTTCGTAGCAGATTTCATTCAGAATCCCTTCCTCGGTGCAGATCATCCCGGTCGTCGTCCGATAGGGTGTCGCGGTAAGCCCGATCACGCGCAGAATTGGATTGATCTTTTTGAGATCGCCGAGAAGGGTCTGGTACATTCCCGTTCCATCGGGAGGAATCAGGTGCGCCTCATCGACGATCACCAGGTCGAACTTTCCCAGCGTTCCGGCCATTCGGTATGCCGACTGGATGCCAGCCAGCACACATTTGTGACCCGGTTCCTTTCGGTTCAGTCCTGCGGAATAAACACCGAGATCAATGTCCCCGGCGATCATCCGCAGCTTTTCCTCCGCCTGAAGCAGAAGCTCCTTCACGTGTGTAAGCAATAGAACGCGACCGTTCCAGCGGTCGATTGCATCATGAATGATCGTTGCCAGCACCGGCGTTTTTCCGCCTCCGGTGGGGATCACCACCACCGGATTGTTGTCCTTTTCCCGGAGGTGGCGATAGACCGCCTCGACCGCATCCTTCTGATACAGTCTCAGTTCCACGGTTCAGCCCCGCAGTTTGATTCCGGCCGCCAGCAGTTCGCGGGCAATCAGGGTTTTCAGTTCGCGGAGGCGGGGCCAGGTCAGTTTCAGCTGACGCTTCACCGTGTCATCGGAATATCCTAGGCTCCACAGAAAGCACATAATGCGAATCTGGTCGTTTTCGATATTTTCGAGGTAGTTGCGAACGATCTCGCAACGGGTGCACTTATTGGGCTGTTTCATCATGATAGTCTTGAATCCTTACATAAACCAGCCCGTCCGGGGGCATGGGTGGTCTTTTTATGATATGAATCTGCGCAATCTGGGCGTCATCGGTATAGAGTCCTGCGTGTTGAAGGGTATCCTGCGTACACTTCAGCAGGTTGTCGAGGTCCCGCCGCCTGGAGTCCGGAGGATAAAACTCTGCATAGAGTTCGATCGGTCCGGTAAAAGCAGACTGCGGATTGTCTCGGAACTTCGCCATCACGGTCTCGCGGTATTGCCGTCCTTCTCGGCTGATCAACACGCGGTTCTGAAAATGGCGATAGTAGTGATTGACAGAAGGCGGCCAGGGAATTTCAAATTCCCGAACCACTTATCTTGCCCAGGGAGCACCGGCAGGAGCGCTCTTGACAGGAGCCGCAGCGGGGGGCGCGGTCTGAACGCCGGAGACCGAAACCGGGGCCGAGTAGCCTTTGATCTCGTTCTGGATGTCGCCGTCATCCAGATTCTTCACGCAGCGTACCGTCACCGTCAGCGGTTTGTCGTGCAGTTCGCTGGAGTCCTGCGGGTGCAGAACGTTGATCGCGTAACAGATCGCTGAAAGATCCCTCTGGGCGATCTCCACCGCCTTCGGATTGCTGTTCCTGATGTTCAGCCGAGCCCAGAGGCGACGTTTGGCGAACTCTCCGGAAATGATCTCAAACGTGAGCTCCAGATAGGAGCCGGTTCCGCTTTTGGTCATCTTAAGTTCGGATTCCACGATTACCGCCTGATACTTCCCGGCAGGGATCGGTTCGAGGGTGGACGACGGGGTGACTTCTGTTGCATTGAAATTCAGAGTTGCCATAGTTGTTTTTCCTTTATGTTAGTGTTTCAGGCAAACGCAAGAACCAGTCTCATGGCCGGACCCACGGGGGGGCTGATACAGAGGATTGCACAAGCTGTGGGACAATGGCGGTGGACGAAGAATGCTCTTTTCTTCTTGCGGTCCAGGATGATCCGGCATTCCTCTCCGGCCCGAATCGGGTGTCCGCAGCGATCACACTCAAAGTCGTATTGGGCTTTGATGATCTTACCGTATTCACACTTTTTGCAGCTCATCGGCTGCCTCCGTAGGTTTCCATGAACGCCTGCCAGGAGAGAGCGATTTCCTCCGGAAGCCCGTAGCGGTTCTTGGCGATACAGGCGGGGCCGCCGTTGGTACGGAGAATCCGATCCCCGCCGCCAGCGCCGATCGGGGCAGCGATTGCCCGTTCCCCGGAGAAGCCCGTGTTTTCCTTCTGGACCCGGAAGCGCTTTGTGGCGAACAGCACCGCATCGGCCCATTCCGAAATCAGTCCGGTTGCGTATTTATGGAGCCGGGGCGTGTAGCGGTCGTAGGCTGAAGATTCGGGATCTTCAAAGCGTTCCACTTTGGAGTGTGCCAGCAGAATCACCGCCATGTTCCGTTTCAGGCGGAGTTCATCCAGCAGCGACAAAACTTTCCGCCAATGGGTCAGCGCATGGGTGTAGCCTTTCCCGAACCCGCCGTCCGCCTTTTCGATGGACCGGACACCGAATTCCCGGCACACTTCGTCGAAAATCAGGCGCTCCAGCCAGTCGAGGCTGTCGATCACCACTGTCTGGTAGGCGTGATCCTCGACGCGGAGAGCCTGGAGTGCTCTGGTAACTTCCGCCAGGCTTTTAGCCAGCGGGAACTTCGCGCAGTCGATTTCGCCCAGACCATCTTCGGTCTGAATGAAGATCGGAGTCGGAGCATTGGCTCCGAAGGTCGATTTGCCCACACCTTCCTGTCCGTAAACCATCAGGCGGGGAGGCCGATTTTCGCGGCCGGTGGTAATGCTTTCAAGCAGTGACATCTTTCTTTTTCCTTATATCAGATGTTGGTCATGAACCGCAGTCCTTCAAAGCCGGTGGGCTAGATATTGGTCTTCCGGCACTCGTGCAGACGATGGATCGCAGCCTTGTTTTCCGCTTCGGCCAACTCCAGCGCTTCCTCTGTGATGCGCCACACGCCGCAGCGGAAGGGCTCACGCTTTTCCACCGCTATCACATAGCAGGGACGATTCTCTCCGCAACACTGGCGCAGAACGGCACGGTAAAAGGCGAGCTGATAACCGTAGCCGTAGCGTTTGAAGTCGCTTTCAAACCAGCGCAGGTCATCACAGGTTTTAAGGTCGATGATTTCGCCTTTGTTGTTGTAGAAGTCCATGCGGATCTGGCAGGGCTCGCCTTCGTATTCAGTACGAATAACACCTTCTGCGACACCGTTTGTCAGGAGCTCGCTTGCTTCCTGATGCAGCCAGACCGAAGTCTGGAGCTTGACGAGAAATCCGAAGTCCTTCCCGGAAATCACAGTGTGATCCTGGGAGGCGAGCCATTCCCCGTAGGCCTTCGTCGCCTTGCCGAAACACTCATCGGTTTTCGGGTTCACCGGACCATCCGAAACGACGAACTCTGCGTCGAATGCAGCTCGCCCTTCCAGAATCAGACTGTGGGCAGCTCTGCCAAGCAGGTATGCCTGCGATTTCGGTTCCACATATTCACCCGCCAGCTTTTTACGATAAAGCTCCGGGCAATTGCGGAAATCACCGAGCATGTGGCTGCTCAGATATTTTCCGGCCTTTGTCTCCGCATGATACTCGTCTGCGGGAATCTGAAGAATGAAATTTTCATTGTTCATTTTTGTATTTCCTTGTTTTGTTCGATTGATGATGTCAGGGGATCCGAACAAGTATCTTTCCAAAAAAGTCTCGAATGGTTCGATTTTTTTTAGAAGCCCACGTTTTTGAGCTTAAAGCGGAGCCTTTTTATAAGGTTTTGATACTCGTAGCCCCACTGGATTCCGGCCATTTTTGCCGCCTGGCGATTTGAAAGACCATCCATGACGTTTTCACAGAATCGACTCTGTTTTTCTGGAAGTTTCGCCACAAATGACAGAACGTCATTGCGGAACATTGCTTGCTCGACATGATTGCAGGCGGTATCAATCTCGTATTGACTCGGCTCATCGCCATTGTTTTCAAACGGAATCGTCGGAACATCACGTTTTTCGTGAATTCGCACCCGGTAAATTCTGTTTTTGTAGCGATCTGCAATCAGGCAGGCGTAGGTATCGAAAGAACTCTTTTCCGGATTAAATTTAGGTGTTGCCAGAATTATCTGTTGAAAGAGCTCCTGACAGATGTCGTCAAAATCGCATTTCTGAAAAGCAGCATGCCCAATCATGCTGGCGGCGACTGCTTTTACGTGACTGACGACCTCCGGACTGATAGCTGTATTCGGACCGACTGCGGGTGTAGCGTGGTTCATGCTGAACTCCTTTGTTACGCTGTTTTGCCAGCGCCTCGTGCGGTGGCTTCGCAGACGGGGTGAAGTTCAGCTGTTTTGTCGACAAAAACTGAAAACTTTTTGTAACGTGTTGAGTATCAGCGTTATTTTTTTTGAAAAACAAAAAGTTTTGTTTCGTTGTTCTGTCGTTTACAAAACTTTTGCAAAACATAAAGACAAAAAAAATCCCTCCTGCCGGAAAGCAAGAGGGAATATAAAGATGCGTTGCCGTTATCCGATTTTGAAGAACTCATGTTGTTCGTTCCAGTCATCGGGGAAAGCCTTGTGCAAGGTCGTCAATGACAACCCGGACGGAGCTTGCCCATTGATGAACAACCGGACGATATGCGGAGAAAGATTTGTAAGCCGGAGGATGCGGGATATATAGGACTGGTCATAATGCAGAAGTTTTGCGAGATCATCTTTTGATTTCACCTTTCCAGTGTCCAGGAGTTCGCGCCAGCGATATGCCCGCGCAATGGTATTCAGCACCGGCATGTCGTGAGTTTTTTCGCTGATTTCCTTTGATTCATCTTTTTGAATGATCTTCTTTCGTCCGCCATGTCTGCTGAAAATATAGTCAACGCGGACACGCAAATTACCGTTTGCCAATTTTTCAATCGTTTCCATTTGTCATCTCCTCAATAAAAGCGGCCAAGCCACCGGTTTTTATTTCAATGTCTACGTGATCCTCATATACAACGACCTGTTCCAGAAAAAGCCCTAATATCCTCTGGCGTTCAATCGGGAATATCTCATCCCAGATCTCTGCAAAGTTGTCGGCATATTCTTTTACTTTTTCTATTGGCAGATCATCTTGAACAAGATGTTTCTGGACGGTCTCGGTTTGCATGATCTTCTGGATCTGCTTCAGAACAATCTCTTCAATAGCCGGTGCCGCAGCCCGTTTTACCGGACATATATGTTTCCCTCGCTTTGATTCATCGATGCAAAGGTAATAAAGATATTTCCGTCCCCTGCGTCTGGCGTATGTCGGCCCCATCGCACATCCGCAATGTCCGCAGCGAATCACTCCTTTAAGGATTGCAACGGTCTCCTGCTTTTTGTTTCGCAGATATTTCATCGGATCATTTTCTTTCAGGTGCTCCTGGGCTTCATCCCAGCTCTTTTGGTCAATGATAGCCTCGTGTTCACCTTCGTAAATCTCGCCTTTATAATTGACTTTCCCGATATAAGTATGATTCTGCAAAATCCGGTAAATGTGACTTACATTCCAGGGCCTTCCATCTCGTCTCGCTGCGCCGGATTCTTCCAATTCAAAAGCTATCTGTCGCGGAGAGCCGATTTTAAGAAAACGCGCAAAAATCCGTTTTACAATATCAGCTTCTTCTTCGTGTATTTGTAAATGCTTGTCCACGACCTTGTATCCAAACGGAACTGATCCGCCAACCCATTTCCCTTTTTTACGACTGGCGGACATTTTATCGCGGATACGTTCTGCAATAACCTCTCGTTCATATTGGGCAAACGTTACCAGAATATTGAGCATCATTCGGCCTGAGCTGGTGGTCGTGTTGATTTCCTGCGTAACACTGACGAAGGATGTTCCATGTTTATCAAAGATCTTGCTCAATTCGGCAAAGTCGCAGATGGATCGTGAAAGTCGATCCAACTTATAAACGATAACAATGTCGATCTTTCCAGCTTTTACATCTTCCAGGAGTTTTTTCAAACCAGGTCGATTCATATTGCCGCCCGAATAACCGCCGTCGTCGTAACGATCCGGGAGTAAGCGCCAGCCATTCATTTTCTGACTTTGGATATATGCTTCGGCAGCTTCCCGCTGCGCATCAAGACTGTTAAAAGAATCTTGAAGATTCTCGTCGGTGCTTTTGCGCGTGTAAATTGCGCATCGCTTTATCTGTGATTTATCCATGTTATTTTACTCCAAAGAAAACTTTGCCATTCCAGTGCGATCCGGTGATTTCAGACGCTATTCCTGAAAGCGATCTGAAAATTCTTCCTTCATATTCAAAGCGGCCATCGTCCATGATGGTAACTTCATACTCTTTGCCCTTCCAGGTCCTTGTCAATCTCGATCCTGGAAGCAAAACGGATTCGTTGTTTGACGTCCTTTGCAGGTTTGCCAAAGGATCGTTTGAGGCGACTTCATTGAGAACATCCTTTTCGGCAGATGTCAGGCCGCCATAATAAAGTTCCTGAATCCTGAAAGCAATGCGTTTCCTTAATGTTACCACTCTTTTCTGCGTTGTCGGGAAGCCATACAGCTCTTCAAACCTGGTCTGCAAAGCAGGTACTCCCATATTCTGCAGCTCCATTAACTGACGAGTCACACTCGTTGGCGTCTGTTGTCTCATCTGCAAATCCTTTATTTGTTAAAATGTTGATGTCGTTTGCCTTGCGTATACATTTGCTCTGGTTTCGAACTAAAGCAAGTTCACTTTCTCCCCTTTTGCGAAATATTCTCTGAATGATTTGCATGGCTTCCGTAAAGTCATTTTTTGTTGAGGACATGTTGCTGCTCCTTCTATTGAGGTCTTCAAACAAGTATCTTTCCAAAAAAGTCTCGAATGGTTCGGAATTTTTCTGTTTTTTTCAAAAAATGATTTGTAATCCACATAAAGTTGTCATATATTATCAGCACCGTAGAATAACACCAACAGAAAGGAACGATTATGGCCGCGAGCAACGCCCTGGGCGACAAAATCCGCGCACTGCGAGAAGTGAAAAAACAGAGCGATCCGCGTTTTTCACAGCGCAAGTTCGCAGAAATGCTCAGCCTGAGCCCTACCTATTTGAATAAGGTAGAAGCTGGGGAGCTGATCCCGGCAGCAGATACAATCATAAGGATTGCTGATCTTCTCGACATCAATCGTGACGAGCTGTTGGGATTGGCCGAAAAGGTGGACCCCGCACTCAATGCTATTATTCTGGAGAAACCAAAGGCTATGGCAGCTTTCCTGCGCACAGCCAGCGGTATGTCCGAAGCTCAACTCGCACAGTTTCAGCGTTTTATGGAAGCTGAAAAGAAGGCGACTGCTGAAGCCGAAAAGGAATAATATCAATGGGCTATTCCTCCTTCATACCAGCAGCAAAAATAGAAGACGAAGCTATGTCGGTTCTGACTGCCTATGCGCAGAAGTATAAGGAACCAATCACTGCTCCTGTCCCCATAGAGGAGATACTTGACTGCCTTTATGACGTGACAATCGAAGCGGCGGATCTTCGGGCGAAGTATCATAGCGACGACGTGCTGGCAGAATTTCTTGTAGGACGGAATAGAAAAGTCATCCTGATCGACCAAACAATCCACCCGGAATTCAATGCAGACATGGAGGGACGTTACCGCTTCACTCTCGGCCACGAAACAGGACACTGGATCTTGCACCAGCACTTGCTGACCAGTGTAAACACCGACAACTTGTTCGACGAAGAGTTGAAACCCGTCTCCGTTTACCGAACCAGCTGCAAAGAACCAAAAGAAATACAAGCGGATATGTTTTCTGGTTATATCCTCATGCCAAAGGACTTAATACTCCAGGAGTGGGAAGTTAAATTCGGTCCCGATCATGGCCCGGAAAACGTCTACGAGGAAATCCACAACAAGAGCGAGCGCTTCCAAACTAAACCGGAGAACATCCGCTGCGGCTTGGCCAGGGAGTTTGCTGTTAAGTTCAAGGTGTCTGCACAAACCATGCAGATCCGGCTTCGTGATATGGGTCTCCTTGAGCTTACCGAGCCAGAACCTCGATTGTTCTGAACCCATCAATCATTTGCCAGCGTGTTCGGATGTTCGCACTGACGATGCAGACTATTCACTAAACGCTAAACAATGAAAGGTAGACATTAGCTATGTGTACGACTTATAACACCAAGAAGGCTTTTCGTTCTCTGTCACAAGTCATGCAGAAAGCCATCTTTGAAAAACTCGCTCCTGAACTTGAAATTGACTGGACCAAAGTCAAAGTACGGAACGTCGACCATCTTTATTCGCAGTTCCTCACACTCTGTGATGAACTCCGGGGTAAGGTTGATTCTGCGCTGTACGAGATCTTTGTTTTTGCAGAACATCCAGTCAATGCCATGACTCTGCATAATTTGATCGCTCAGCAGAGACTTATCCCTCCTGCTGAATTCGATGAGTGGAGTATCCATGATAAAGCCGCATGGGTATTTCTGCAAGACGAAACTGCCTGGACCCAGGCTGCCAGATTTGCCCATATTGATCGAATGACAGAGTCCCTCTGGTTTGTCCAGAAACTTTTTAACGGCGGAGCCGGGAAGGTTGAGTATGAAGATGAGCGCTTTGATCGACTTGAACGGGGAATAAGTGAGTACATTTATAATTTGGAAGGCCGGGGCAAATACTGTTTTATAGAGTATTTTGAACGCCCTGCGCTGGATAAGGAGTGCTTCTTCCTTTACCTGAGCGACTATCCCCGCAATACAATGCAGTGGAAAGGCGGCAATGATTTCTCTCGCGGGATCGACAAGCACGCCTATGAAATCGTCATAGTTTATGATCGGAAGGAAAACCACCTGTCTGTTCGAACCACTGGACCTCGCGCCCACAAAGAGCGTTTGTGCCAGATTTGGGCCGAAACAATGCGGAACACAATTATCCAAGATGCTGACTTGAAGAAGCAGACATTTGATATTTCCGGTTTCAAAAAAGGCCCGGACAACATTACCGTTGATCCTCTGTCGGATGTCAAAGATGCAAAGGTTCTCATGCTTGAAGCCGGGATCACCGGTAACAAAGGCAGCCGCCGCGTTTATGAGGAATCCGATCTGGACCTCTATACCCAGATGCGCAAAGAACTGAACCCGGATCGCGTCCCGATGTCCATTCTGGATATATCTTGTGTGAAGCTCCGCCTTCTGCTTGATCCGAAAAAGTATGGCCGGAAGCAATGCCAGACCGTAACAGTCAGGCCGAACTCCTGCAACATCAACAGCAAAGATCCCGGCGTTCAGCTGGTTATCATGGAAACTCTGAAAAGTTGGGGGATCGTATGTGCGTAAGAGCTATTCAACTGGTGACTGATCGTTTGTGTTTGACTGATCCGGAATGGCAGAGCAAGGAGCTTGTCGGAGAAGCAGAAATGTGGAAAAAGGCCGGAATCCTCCGGGCCACCAAGCGCTATACAACGGTTGACTGCGATTGTGACGAACAACTGCACCAGGCAGATGTCATGGAGTTTGAGCGCGACGGAAAAACAAAGTATATGGCATTTTGCGCTTTGACCGGTGGAGCCAGAGAGGTGAAAGAAGAAGAATTGATCGGCTATACCTTTCAGCCTGCAAAGGTGGCGGAGTTGTTTCATTCGCTGTTCCGCTGCCGGGCAGATGTTGAAATGATTATTCCCGTTCGCCTTTGGAAGATGGGCCGGTCTGGAGTTCCTGTTGCTGGGCGCAGCCGGGATATTTATTTCACGCCTCGTCTGAATGATGATCCGCAGGACATATATAGCAAGCTGCCGGATACAAAGACTCCTTTATTGATCGTTGGCAGCAGCCGTTATTCCAAGTGCCCGGATAATCCGTATGATGACAACCGGATCGTTTCACTGGACACGATCCTGATGATTCAGGACGACAAATGGGCGCTTGATATGGAATGGCTGCACCAGCTCGCCGGTGACGGGCCTGACGAGGAACCGGAGCCCGAAACACGTGACGCAACAGCGACGACTGTCGGAGCTATGAAAAAAGCTCTGCATGAGTATCTGGAAACACAGTACCGGCATTATTGTCACGAGTTGAGTCGGGGCAACGGATCTCAGCTGTTGAAGCCGATCACGCAGGAGCACCTTGCAGAACGTATCGGAAAAAGCAAACCGCGCGTTTCAGCGCTGTTGGAATTAAAGGTCAAGTTTGAGAAATGTAAGCATCCGGAAATTCGCGCCATGTGGGATGCATCACACAATCTTGAAAAGATGATCGCCTACGGTAATAAGCATTGGGGCAGTCGGAGAAGGACTGCTTAAAAACACGAAAAGCCTCCGGGAATTGCTCTTGGAGGCTTTTTTACTGTTCGGACACTTTCGGCAAGGTGAAAACAACATTTTTTAGGGAATTTCGGGGTTTTGTTACTTTTTGTTGATATAAGACAAGGTGATTGTATTCTCTCCGAAACCGCATCATTAAAATCAGTCTTTTACGTCAAAAACGGCGATTTTGAGCTCAAATCGGGTAAAGGACGCCGTCCTCCACCCAGAGAGAAAGAGAGAGGATTTTTGACAGAAAACACCGGTTTGACACCCGGAATAGCGCCAGTTTACATTCTCTGTGGCAAAATCGCTTATTTGTAAGACTTTAAGGCTGAAATAGATAGGACACAAAAGAAAAGAGCACTAACGTAAATCGTTAATGCTCAGGCATTTAATACTGGTGGAGCTGGTGGGAGTCGAACCCATGACCTATACGATGCGAACGTATCGCTCTAGCCAACTGAGCTACAGCCCCATTCATCAATGCCTTTACAATACATATTTTCGAAAAAAAATCAAGAGTCGTTTTGAATAATTCTCAAGAAAAGTTACATTATCTCCATAAGAATGACCAGAAACGGCGGGATTCGGGGACATTCAGGCAAAAAACAGGGGATTGCGACAGTTTTTCAATGAAAACTGGAAAGACTTTATGGATAATCTTGATCCAATGACATCTGAAAATTTCGATTCGTCATTGACGGAGCCGGAAATTCTTGAGTCTATCGAATTGGAGGCGACCACTGATTCGCTGCAGAGCTATCTGCGGCAGGTCGGCAATCTGCCGCCGTTGACGGCGGAACGGCAGGAGGAGCTTGGCAATGAGATATTGCGGTCAGATTTGAATTTCCGGCGAGAATTGTACCGAATCGGTTTCGTTTTGCGTGAACACATCCGGCTGCTGAAGGAACACTACGAATCGGAAGATTTGCCGTTCAGCGATATTTTGCAGCCCTCGACTTTACTGGAATTGGAGCAGGATCCGGAAGATTTCAACAACAGGATGCTGAAATGGCGGGAAGAACTCACCGCGTGGTATGACGAAGCGGTGCGGAAATTTGCCGAACGCGATCCGGAATTGGAAGAATTCCGCCAGGTCGCCGTGGAAACGATGCTGGAATACCAGATGGTCGGCGACCAGTTGAACGAATGGTTCGACGTGATGGAAGAGATGTACGGGACGGTTTCTTCCCGGCGCGATGCCAGCGGCAAGATATTGCCCGACCAGAAGCGCTACCTGGAAAAGAAAACCCTGATGACTTTCGATCAGTTTCTCGAGGCGCGCTCCAGAATCATTGCCGCCCGCGAAGCGCTGCATCGGGCCAGGCAGGCGATGCTGGAGGGCAATCTGCGCCTGGTGATCGGCGTCGCCCATCGCTATCGGCACAAGGTTTTGCCTTTGAATGACCTGATTCAGGAAGGAAATCTAGGGTTGTTGCGGGCGCTGGAAAAATTCGATTTTCATCTCGGTCACAAATTCAGCACCTATGCGATTTGGTGGATCAAGCAGAATATCGCCCGGGCGATTGCCGAACAATCCCGGATCATCCGGATTCCTTCCCACATGATCAATACGATCAGTGCGATGAACAATGCCGAACAGCATTTCATTCTGGAGCACGGCCGGGAACCGGAAATCGAAGAATTGGCGGCCGAACTGGATTTGCCGGTAGCGCGGGTCAGCGCCATCCGGAAAATGGCCAGGCAAACCATCTCTTTGCAGGCGCCGGTCGACAGTTCGGCGGAAAGTTCCTGTCTTGAGGAAATGCTGCCGGACGAAAATGCGCTGGATCCGTCGGACACCATCACTGATAAGATTGTTCATGAACAGTTGCGGGAATTGCTGAGTACGTTGTCGGAACGGGAACAGCAAATCATCATCATGCGTTTCGGTCTGTTCGACCGGCAACCCCAGACATTGATGAAAGTCAGCCAGCATTTCGATCTGACCCGGGAGCGCATTCGGCAATTGGAAATCAAAATTTTGAAGAAACTGCGTTCTCCCGAACGGCTGAAGATTTTTGACGGCCGCTATTCGGAGTAACGGAAGGAGAAAAGCGTAACATGGATGAAGCGTTGAATTTCATTTATCGCCGGCGCAGTGTCCGGCAATTCCAGCCACGGGCGATTGCGCCGGAAATCCTGAATGAACTGTTGCTGGCAGCGATGGCGGCGCCTTCCGCCCGCTGCAAAGACCCGTGGCGCTTTATCGTCGTTACCGAGATGGAACTGAAAAACCAATTGGCCGAAGCTTTGCCGACCGGAAAATTCATGCAAGACGCGCCGGCGGTCCTCATTGTCGCCGGTGATATCGAGGCGGCCAATATCGGCCACCTCTCCTATTTGCTGCAGGACTGTTCGGCGGCGATTGAAAATATTCTGTTGGCGGCGGCCGGGCTGGGACTGGGCAGTTGCTGGGTCGGCATTCATCCTCGCGAAGAACGGCTGCTCCCGGTCAGCAAATTGTGCCGGTTGCCGGAGACGATCATTCCGGTCGGCGGAATTGTCCTCGGCTATCCGTTGGAAACGCCGGAAGCGCGCACCCGTTACCGGGCCGATTTTGTTCATTACAACGGCTGGCGGCAACATTGAGGCAATCACAGCGGGTTCAGGGCTCTCGAAGGGACATTTTCCCTTCGGGGGCCGATTCGTATCTCTTCAACCAGTAGAAATTCAAGAAAAATGACGGCGACTGCAATTGATTTAAAAGGAATCTGCAAAGCTTACCAGCCCGGCAAACGGGTGTTGGAGCCGATCGATTTGTCGATTCAACCCGGAGAACTGTTTTTTTTGTTGGGGCCGTCCGGCTGCGGCAAATCCACCTTGCTGCGGATTCTAGCCGGCTTGATCGCGCCGGATGAAGGCGAAATTTTCTTCAACGCGGCCAGAATCGATCAATTGCCGCCGGAGAAACGCCAGGCGGCGATGGTATTTCAAAGTTATGCGCTGTGGCCGCATCTGTCGGTGTTCGAAAACGTGGCATTCGGCTTGCGGGCCAGCGGCGTCAAAGGAGCGGAATTGAACCGCCGGGTGGCGGAGGCGTTGGAAATCGTCCAGCTCGGAGAATTGCGCGACCGTAAAATTCCATCCTTATCCGGCGGACAACAGCAGCGGGTGGCGTTGGCCAGAGCCCTGGCGGTGGAACCGGCGGTGCTGCTGCTGGATGAACCGTTGTCGAATCTGGATGCCCGTTTGCGGGATATCATGCGGCTGGAAATCCGCCGAATCTGCAAGGAACGCCGCCAGACCGCCATCTATGTGACGCATGACCGCAAGGAGGCGTTGAGCATGGCGGACCGTATCGCGGTCTTGAATCAAGGCAAATTGCAGCAGATCGGGACGCCACAGGAGATTTACCGGCAGCCCTGCAACCGTTTTGTCGGCGCATTTCTGGGAGAAGCCAACTTTATTCCGGCGACGATCACGGCGGTGACGGCAGTTCGAATCCGGGTGGCGTGCGGCTGGGGAGAACTGTCGGTGCCGTCGCCGGCCAAGCCGTTGGCGGCCGGAGACTGCGTGGAATTGCTGATCCGGCCGGAAAGCATCCGGCCGGCGGCGGACGAAGAATTGGAAAATAGCTTTGAAGCGGTATTGACGGAGGGAACGTTCCTTGGCGAAAGCGGCAGTTGGAGTTTGAAGGCCGGAGACGGCAGCCGGCTGGTGATGAACGAACTGTCGCCGCGGCCGCGGCTGCCCGGGGACACCCTGCGGGTGCAAGTGGCGCCGGAAGATATCGTCATTCTGGAGGCGGAACGGTGAAAAAACGCTGGCAGAATGGGCTGGCACTGCTGCCGCTGCTGCTGCTGGCAATCCCGCTTTTGCTGCAGCCGGCGGCGGAAGATCGCCTGACCAGGGACGGAGCGGAAACGCTGGTCGTCCTGACCCCGCATTCCGAATCGATCCGCTATGAGTTTGAACGGGCGTTTCAAAAATACTACCGGGAACATTATGGCCGGGATATCGTCATCGACTGGCGAAGCCCGGGCGGTTCTTCCGATATCGTCCGCTACATCGACGACCGTTATGAGGCGGCTTTCCGCGAATATTTTCTGAGCGATCCGGCCAATGGCGGTTGGGATGAGGAGATCGCCGTCAACTACGCCAACCATCGGCTCAATCCGGCGACGGCTTCGCCGCGCGCCGTAAAAGCACGGGAACTGTTCTTGAATTCGGATGTCGGCATCGGCGTCGATCTCTTTTTCGGCGGCGGCATGTACGATCAGCAAAAACATGCGGCGCGGGGATTTGCCGTGGACGGCGGAGTTGCCCGGCGTCATCCGGATATTTTCCGGCCGGAAGTCATTCCGGCCAGTTTCAGCGGCGAGACGCTGTTTGATTTACAGGGGCGCACCTATGGCGTCTGTCTTTCTTCATTCGGCATTTGCTACAATCCGGACCGCCTGGCTGAACTGGGCGGAACGCCGCCGCATTCCTGGAGCGACCTGGGAGAGGGAAAGTTTTTCCGAACCCTGTCGGTGGCCGATCCGACGAAATCCGGCTCGATCACCAAATGTTTCGAAATGATTCTGCAGCAAAACATGCAGCAGGCACAGAAATCCGATCCGGAGCATGGGGTGGCGGACGGCTGGGCGAACGGCATGAATCTGATCAAGCGGATTGCCGGCAACGCCGTCACGATTACCGACAGTGCCGGCAAGGTGACCCGGGATGTTGCTTCCGGCAATGCCGCCGCCGGGATGTGTATCGATTTCTACGCGTTCGCCGAAGCGGAATGGACGGCCGGCCAGAACAATGGAATTTCCCGGATTGTTTATGTCTTGCCGGAAAGCGGCAGTTCTATCACCGCCGACCCGGTTCAACTGTTGCGCGGAGCACCGAACCGGCCGGCGGCGGAAGCGTTTCTTGATTTCCTGCTGTCGCTCGACGGCCAGAAGTTATGGGATTTTAAGGTCGGCACCCCGGGTGGCCCGGTCAAATATGTCATCCGGCGGCCGCCGATCCGCCGGGATCTTTACGTCGGAGAATTCAAACCGTTTCTGGCCGACGGCGACTACAATCCCTACGAAGGCGGCGGAGCATTCGAATACGACGGCCGTTTGACCGGCGCTTATTTCAATTTGATCCGGGTCCTGATCAAATGCGTGGTGCTCGACCCGCTGGATGAATTGCAGGCGGCCTGGCAGGCCATTCTGGAGGCGGGCGGTCCGGAGGCGGTGCCGGAAGCGATGGCGCAGTTCAATTGGCTGCCGTTCGCCTATGAAGAGGCCGGCCGCCTGGATGAATTACTGTATCCGCAGCAAAATTGGTCGATGGCCCAGGTGGTGGCGTTGCGGCGGGAATGGACGAAACAGGCGCAACAGCATTATCTGCGGGCGGCGGAACTGGCGAGGCAAGGCAAATGAGACGAAGAAAAATTTTACAATATCTGGCGGCGGGCGGCTTGTCGGCATTTTTCGCCGTCTTCCTGGTCTGGCCGGTTTATACGGTCGTCGCCGAAGGGTTGAATTGGACGATGCTGCTGGAAATCTTCCGCAGTCCGATTTATCTGGAAGGATTATGGAATTCTCTGGCGGTGGCCGTGGTGACGACGTTGTTGGTTTTCCTGATTTCGCTGCCGCTGGCCTGGCTGTACGACCGTTACGAGTTTCCCGGAAAAAGTTGGTGCAACCTGGCGATCATGGCACCGATGATTCTGCCGCCATTCGTCGGCGCGCTCGGTTTTCAACAGTTGCTGGGCCATTATGGCGTGGTCAATGCGGCACTGGGCCATCTGGGGTTGCCCGGCTGTGATTTTCTGGGCGGCGGCGGCCGGTTCTGGGCGGTCTGTTTGATTGAGGCGCTGCATCTCTATCCGATCCTGTACTTGAATTTGGTGACTTCGCTGGCCAACCTCGACCCGGCACTGGAGGAAGCCGGCCGCAACCTGGGCGCGGGCGCCTGGTATCGTTTCCGGCGGGTTACCCTGCCGCTGATCCGGCCCGGCATGTTCGCCGGCGGCAGCATCGTGCTGATCTGGAGTTTTACCGAATTGGGCACGCCGTTGATGTTCGGCTACAACCGGATCACCGCAGTGCAGATTTTCAACGGTCTTTCCGAGCTGGAAAGCAATCCGCTGCCTTATACGCTGGTCATGGTGATGCTGGCGATTGCCGCGGCGCTTTATCTCGGCGGCAGGCTGGCGGTCGGCCGGGATGGGGCAAGTTCCCTGTCGAAAGGAATTGCCGGCAGCGGCGCCCGGCCCCTGGCCGGTTGGAAGCGCTGGCTGCCCGGCGGAGCGTTTTCAGCGGTGACATTGCTGGCGGTCTCACCGCATCTGGCGTTGGTTTTGACCGCCTTTTCCCGGGACTGGTACGGCAGTGTCTGGCCGGAAGGGTTCACGTTCTTCCATTTCGAACAGGCGTTGTCCAACAAGTTGGTGGTACCGAGCATCATCAACAGCATTCGTTATTCGCTGTTGGCGATGGCGGTGGCGGTAGGGCTCGGCGTGCTGACCGCCCTGCTGACGGTGCGCTGGAAGCTCAAGGGCGGTTTTCTGCTGGATTTGCTGGCCATGCTGCCGCTGGCGGTGCCGGGAATCGTCATGGCCTTCGGCTTCATGGGAATGAGCATCAAATACAGTTGGGCGCGGACGCTTTTCGACCCCATCAACAACCCGCTGTGGCTGCTGGCGGCGGCCTATGCGGTCAGGCGGCTGCCGTATGTGGTTCGGGCGGTCAGCGCCGGTTTACAGCAGACGCCGGAAGAATTGGAGCTGGCGGCGCGCAATCTGGGTGCCTCCGGGATCATGACCTTACGCAAAATCGTCGTACCGCTGATCATGGCCAACCTGATCGTCGGTGCCTTGTTCGCCTTCAGCTTTTCGATGCTGGAAGTATCGGATTCGCTGATTTTAGCCCAGAAAAGCGAATTCTATCCGATCACCAAAGCGATTTTCGAACTCTCCCAGATCATGGGTTCCGGTCCGTTCATCGCTTGTGCCTTCGGCGTTTGGGCGATGCTGTTTCTGGCTTCCGCCCTCGGAGCGGCGGCAGCGCTGCTGGGGCAGAAAATCGGAGCGATTTTCCGGTTCTGACAATTGAGAGCGGTTGACAGCGGGCGAAAACATCGTTATAGTAAACGGCATAAGGAAGACTGAAAATATGATTGATTTCACTTTGGGAAAATTCTGCATTGAAGCAGGCTCCGACAATGGATACGATGAAACATTGTCCGGGGCGCTGATCAACTGATTCTTTTTCATCGACAGGCTGTTCGGCGGCGAGCATTCGCCGTGCGGCAAGGGTTTGTCGTATACCAGAAGGCTGCGGACGAAGTTTCGTCCGCAGCTTTTTTGTGTAGTCATTTGAAAAAAGAATCGGAATCATGAAGGAATTCGCGCAGAATCTTACGGTTGGAAAGGTATCGAAACAGCTTTTCCGCTTTACCGTCCCATTGTTTTTCGCCAATCTGCTGCAGGCGTTTTACAATATCACCGATATGATCGTGGTCGGCCGTTTCGTCGGCAGCACCGGTCTGGCGGCGGTCAGCAATGCCTCGGTGCTCTGCTTCATTATCGCCGGCATCGGCCAGGGAATCACCATCGGCGGTACGGTATTGGTGGCGCGCACCCGCGGCGCGGGTGATCGCCGGGGAGAACGGGAAACCATCGGCACATTGTTTACCTTGACGGCGTTGGCGGCGCTGCCGGTAACGGTCGCCGGCCTGATGCTGAGCAGACAGATATTCGTCTGGCTGGAATTGCCGGACGAAGCGCTGCCGGAGGCTGTCGCCTACATGGATATTTTGAGCGGCGGAACCATTGCCATTTTCGGTTACAATGCCGTTTGCGCACTGTTGCGCGGGCGCGGCGACTCGCGGCGGCCGCTGCAATTCGTCGCGGTGGCGGCAGTCGTCAACGTCGTCCTCGATTTACTGCTGGTCGGTTGGCTGCAACTGGGAACGTCCGGAGCGGCCTGGGCGACGGTAACCGCCCAGGGCATTGCCCTGTCGGTTGCGCTCGGCCACCTGAAACAGCGGGAATTCTTCTGCGGCTTCAGGTTGCGGAGCTTGGTAATGAGGCCGGACAAGGTGGCCGGTATTTTACAAACCGGCATTCCGTCCGCCTTGCAGATGCTGGTGGTCAATCTGGCATTTCTGCTGGTAACGGGGATGTTCAATCGCTATGGCGTCGCCGTCGCGGCGGCGGCCGGAATCGGGCTGAAAATCAGTACGCTAGCCGGTATGCCATGCTGGGCGGTCGGCCAGGCCGTCACCGCCATGGCGGCCCAGAATCTGGGTGCCAACCAGATCGCCCGCACTGCCGAAACCGCTTTGGCCGGAATCCGGCTCAGCCTGCTTTCGACCGGAACCGCCGTGGTTTTGATCCAGCTTTTCGCCGCCCAGGTGATCGGCTGCTTCAACTCCGATCCGGAGGTGATCCGGACGGGCGTGGTTTACTTGCGGATTTTCTGCTCCTTCAGCGGCCTGGCCTACGCGGTGATGTATACCTGCGATGCCTTCGCCACCGGAACCGGAGCCGCATCGCTGGCTCTCTTCAACGCGTTGCTGGAAGCAGTGTTGCTGCGGCTGCTGCTCTGCTGGCTTTTCGGCATGGTATGGGGGGGCGGATTCGTCGGCGTTTGCTGGGGCATGGCACTTTCGACGCTGCCGCCGGCGCTGATCGGTCTCGGTTATTACCGCCGGGGCAGTTGGCGACGCTTGAGCTAAGGGAAAACCGATAGAATTCATCGATAAGGCCGGATTGACACGATCTGCCCGCTCAAAAGCGAAATCGTCTGAATCCACCTTATCGATGCACTTGTTCGGTCAGAGCCCGTCGCCGGCTCGCACCAGGCGTGGAATCGAAATATATTGCTCGTCGCCGTTGCTGTCCCCTTTCGGGTCCACTTCGACGGTAATCAATACATTTTCCCCGCAGTACCGCTCCAGCGGCACCCGCCATTCATGCAAATCCGTGTCGAATGCGCCGGACAATGCCCAG
>OJMH01000277.1_pt1 | contig 73498 bp, 66 predicted proteins | sample 1597111 | NCBI WGS metagenome assembly OJMH01 (sample SAMEA2452115, study PRJEB22498) | human gut metagenome | reverse complement strand
AACGATTCCTGTCTTTTGGCTTTTTTGAAGTGTGTCCATTTTGGGGTTCACTTCAAAGTTAATAGGCTTTTAAATTATTATAACTTATATTTATTTTGTTTTATTGTTTTTGATAAAACTAATAAGACGCCACCTAAAATTGTACTTATAGCAAACAAAATTGTGCCAATACCAATTTGAAAATAATATGCTTCCATAAAACTAGTAAAAGATTCACCATTAATATTGGTTCCAGCAACCTTAACGAGTAAAGCACAAATACCAGCAACAATAGCAATCGTACCAGCAAAGATCAATAAATTTGTTTTTTTAATAATGAAAACTCCGATAGCTAAAATAATCGCTGCAATCAATAACAAAAAAGCAAATAAACCAAAAATACTCATGGCGCCACTATAATTGATAACATATGCTTCGTCAATAACTGTCATTTTAAAAGGGCCACAGCCAAACATTAATCCAATTAAAGATATTGAGCCGGTTACATTTTCTCCAAATAAATTTTGGGGATTTCCAATAGTTACTCCTGGTAAAAATAAACAGACAATGGCTAAAAGGCAAAAACAGCAGCAATAATTTGTAAAACGTTTGAAAGTTTAAGTTTCATTTTGTCCCCTCCTTTTTTTAAACTTTCTTTCTATTTTTAATATATCATAAGAAACTAATAAAATGAATTCAATTTTACAAACTGTTTTGTTTCCAGTTATATTCAATTTTTTAGGCACAAAAAAACCGCATTTTATACATGCGGTTTTCATCATATAATAATAAGACTTATTTTGTATCCATTGCTTTAGAAGCAACGAGTAATCCGCCACCAAGGATAGCACTTACTGCAAATAAGATGGATCCAATACCAAGTTTAAAACCTTCCATTATATCTTTAAAAGCAGTTCCTTCAGAAGCTGTTCCAGCAACCATAACTAATAAAACACAAATGCCAGCAAAAACAGCAACGGCACCAGCAGGAATTAGTAAATTTGATTTTTTCATAACAATAGCAACGATAGCTAAAACAATAGCAACAACTAATAAAACAAAAGCTAATAAACCAAAAATACTCATACCACCTTTATAGTCTAAAGATACATTGCCGCTCTCTCCGCCTCCAGAAATTTTCGTTTTTAAAGGTCCACCACCAAATACTAATCCAATTAATGAAATGCTTGCTGTGGCAGTTACGCCCATTTCTGAAACTTCTTGACTAACTCCTGGTAAAAATAAACATACAATCGCTAAAATAGCAAAAACAGCAGCAACAATTTGCAAAATATTTGAAAGTTTAAGTTTCATTTTGTATTTCCCCTTTCATACACTTTTTTCTTTCATAACTTAATATTACACAAAAAGTGTCAAAAGTCAAGTTAATTTATTTCACTAAAAATTTATATTTTATTCAAAAAAAGTTAAAATAAAATTAAAAAACGATCTTTTTCGACCGTTTTTTTAACTTATTTAGAATATAACGAAACTTCTATTCAATAACAATTGCAGAAACAGGGCAACTAGCAGCAGCTTCTTCAACTGAACTATCTACTTCATCACTGATTACTTCTGCTTTTTCACCTGATGCATCAAATGCAAATACTGCAGATGCTAAACTAACACACATTCCGCAACCGATACAAGCTTCTTGGTCAACTTTAACTTTTGCCATTATTCATTCCTCCAATTCATTTTCTATTATAGCCTATTTTTAAAAAAAATCAATCTTTTATCTATTTCTATTTTTTTAATAATCCGTTAAAATAAAAATAGAAAGAAGGTTCATAAAAATGTTGATACAAATTAATCCTGTTGTTCAGAAAGCACTTCAAGAAAAGAAACCTGTTGTTGCTTTAGAATCAACCATTATTTCACATGGAATGCCTTATCCTGAAAATGTTAAAACGGCTTTAGAAGTTGAAAGAATTGTTTTAGAAAACGGAGCGATTCCTGCAACCATTGGCATTATAGATGGGGTTGCCATTATTGGAATGACAAAAGAACAAATTGAACAATTTGGACAAAGAAAAGGAATTGTTAAAGCAAGTAAAAGAGACTTGCCCATTATTATGGCCCAAAAATTATGGGGAGCAACAACTGTTGCAACAACCATGTTTTTTGCATCTAAAGCCAATATTGAAATTTTTGTAACGGGTGGTATTGGTGGTGTTCATAAAAATGCGCAACAAACATTTGATATTAGTGCGGATTTACAAGAATTAGCTTCTACAAATGTAAGTGTCGTTTGCGCAGGAGCAAAAGCCATTTTAGATTTGCCATTAACTTTGGAATATCTAGAGACTTTTGGTGTGCCGGTTATCGGCTATCAAAGTGATGAATTAGCTGCTTTTTATAGTGTTTCTAGTGGACTAAAAATTGATGCAGCAATGAAAGATGAAAAAGAAATCGCTCAAGTGATTCATGCTAAAAGAAAATTAAATATTTCAGGGGGAATTTTAATTTCTAATCCAATTCCTGCAAAAGATGCAATTCCTAACGCAGTGATTAATGAATACATTGATCAAGCTTTAAAGGAAGCTAACACAAAGGGGATTAAAGGAAAAGAGGTCACACCATTTTTATTACAAAACATTGTCTTAAAAACAAAAGGTGAAAGTTTAAAAGCAAATATCGCTTTAATTTATAATAATGCTAAAATTGGTGCAAGAATTGCTTGTGAATACAATAAATTACAACATTAGACAAAAACTCCAAAAATAACCCTCTTTGTCGATGAAATATTTATTATTTTAACAGGTTTATAGGTTCAGTTTTTAAAAATATTATTAAAATAGAATCTGCTGAAAGGGAGAACAGATTATGGTAGCAGATTCTTTTTTTATTGAATGTTTATTCAAGGATTACCAACGATTAAAAATGTTAAATCAACTTTTATCAGATGAAGATAATCTATCTCAAATGGAAGTGGATGATATTTTAGAAGAAAGTTTTCGCTTAATTCATACGATTAAAGGAACATTAGGATTTTTAAAATACAATCAAGAGATGCAAAAGGTACATGAATTAGAAAGTTATTATCTTCAATTAATTAAACATCCCACCAATAAAGATGAGATATATTATTCGAATTTAAAGGTTGAACAAGCTTTAACACTTGTTTTAGAAAAAGTACCCCATGATAATGAACAATTTCAATATATTGATTTAAATGAGTTGTTATGTTCTATTAAACAAGAAATGGACAAGCAAAATCAAATGGAAGGAAAAGATATTCAAATTATTGTCATTGCAAGTGAAGGGAAAATACATCAAAGTGTTGCAAAAGATGTTTATCAATTAACCTATCAAATTATAAAAAATGCAATTGCTCATGGTTATTTTCATAAAAAAATGATTATTAAAATGAATGGGACGATTACCTCTTCTCATTTAAAATTAAAAATTACCAATGATGGGTTAACGATTGATTATTTTCAATTATTAAAAGAAGCAAAAAATAAAACGCAATCTTTTAATTCTTTAGAAGAAGTTGTTTTTTTAAATCAAGTGACGACAAAATCGGTTCGTGATGAAATGGCCGGCAGTGGAATGGGACTAAGTGTTGTTCAAAAAATTGTAGAAAAATATCGAGGAAAAATTAAAATTTTAAATCAGGAAGATTTGACAGGATTTTATTTAGATCTTCCCTTAAAAGAGGCTTTTGACTTTTTAAAACAACAATAGTACAATACTATTGTTATTTTTTTATAGTTGGAGGATTAAAAATGAAAAAAATATTTGCTGTAAATGCAGGCAGTTCATCCTTAAAATTTCAAATTATTGAAATGCCTGAAGAAGAAGTGATTACTGTTGGACAAGTAGAAAGAATTGGGTTTGATGATTCCATTTTTTCTATTACTTTTGAAAACCATACACAAAAAACAATTTTACCGGTAAAAACTCAAAAAGATGCTGTTCAATTGGTTTTAAAAACAGTATTGGAAATGGGGATTGTAAAAAATTTAGATGAAATTAAAGGTGTGGGCCATCGTGTTGTTCAAGGGGGAGAATTTTTTGATAAAACAGTTGTGGTTACCCCTGAAGTAGTGGAAAAAATTGATTATTTGGCTCAATTTGCTCCTTTACATAATAAAGCAAATTTAGAAGGCTATAAAGCTTTCCATGAATTATTACCGAATGTCATTCATACCGTTGTTTTTGATACGGCATTCCATCAAACCATGGAAGAACAAAATTATATTTTTCCAATTCCCTATCATTATTATAAAGATTATGCGATTCGTCGTTATGGAGCACACGGAACCTCTCATAAATATATTGCTTCTGTCGTTGAAGAATTGCTTCAAACAAAAGAATATAAATTAATTTCTTGCCATTTAGGATCTGGTGCTTCTCTTTGTGCCATTAAAAATGGGAAATGTATTGATACATCCATGGGCTTTACACCTTTAGGTGGAATTATGATGGGAACTCGTTGTGGTGATGTTGATCCTTCAGCAATCCTTTATATGATGGAAAAAGAAAATTTAACTCTAGCTCAAATGAATCATATTTTAAATAAAGAATCTGGATTACTTGGTGTTTCTGGCCGTTCTAGTGATATGCGTGATATTGATAAAGGAATTGCAGCTGATGAACATCAATCCCTATTAGCACAAAAATTATATTGTACAAGAGTAGCACAATTTATCGGTTCATATTTTGTTGAATTAGGTGGATGTGATGCTTTAGTTTTTACAGCAGGAGTTGGTGAAAATTCAAAAAGTACAAGAAGTCGTTTATTGCCTATGATTTCTGAAGCATTAGGCATTGAAGTAGATGAAAGTCAAACGATAGATGTTAAACATGGTCAATTAATTTCAACAAAGAATTCAAAAGTGAAAGTCTATATTATCCCTACAAATGAAGAATTAATGATTGCGAGAGATACCTATGAATTGGTGCAACAAAACGGATAAAAGATATGCTTCTATTTTAAAAGCAATTAAAAAATATGATACGATTATTATTCTCCGCCATGAAATGCCTGATTTTGATGCATCAGGAAGTCAATTTGGTTTAAAATCTTGGATTTTACATCATTTTCCTACTAAAAAGGTTTATGCTCTAGGTGAAAATCACAAATATTTTAGCGAAGATCATTCTTTATATCCAAAAACAGATATTTTATTAGAGCAACCTAAAGACTATTTAGTTTTTATATTAGATGTCGCTAATTTTGATCGCATTGATGGAAAAGAAATCATTCAAAATGCTAGTTATACCATTAAAATCGATCATCACATTTTTGTGGAATCTTTTGGGAATATAGAAATCGTTAAAACAGATTATAGTGCAGCTTGTGAATTAATTGCAGAAATGTTACTCAGTTTTAAAAAATACAAAATGAATCAAGAAGCAGCCTATTATTTATATAGTGGTCTTGTTGGAGATAATGGACGTTTTCAATATAGTTCAACCAGTCAAAGATCTTTTGAAATTGCAGCACAATTGATTCACACAGGGATTGATTTTACCGATATTTATGAAAAAATGTATACTAAAAATTTAGAAGATATTAAAATTTTAAAATATTTATATAATCATTATCAAATTTCAAAACATGGAGTCATTTATACCCATACAGATAAAAAAGCTTTAGAAGAATTAGGCATAGAAAGAGAAAAAATGAAAGCTTATGTCAATTTGTTTTCTGGGTATAAAGAATCTAGAATTTGGGTTAGTTTTACAGAGGATGTTGAAAAAAATATTTGGATGGTTAGTATTCGTAGTCGTAAAATTCCTATCAATACGGTAGCTGAAAGGCATCATGGTGGCGGACATGCCAATGCCTCTGGAGCAAGGGTTGAAACCTATGAAGAAACGATGCAAATCATTCAAGAATTAGATGATTTATTAAAATAAAGGAAGATTTGTATGAAAATTGGAATGATTTCACTAGGATGTGCAAAAAATCTTGTCGATAGTGAATGGATTTTAGGGATGTTAAAAAAAGATGGGCATGAAATTGTTGGACAAATTCAAGAGGCAGATGCGCTTTTTATTAATACTTGTGGATTTATTAATGATGCTAAAAAAGAATCCATTCAAACAATATTAGAAGCTATACAACAAAAGAAAGAATCGACTTATTTAATTGTAATTGGATGTCTTGCCAAACGATATAAAGAAGAATTACAAAAAGAAATTCCAGAAATTGATTTAATTATTGGTGTTGATGAATATGAACAAATCGGTCATCTTTTAAATCAACTTTTGCATTCAAAATTATCAACAACTTGGGATATCAATGATCGCGTTTTGACCTCTTATTTACCTTATGCTTATTTAAAAATTGGCGAAGGATGTTCCAATTGTTGTGCCTATTGTGCCATTCCTTTGATTCGTGGACCTTATTATAGTTATCCAAAAGAAAATATTTTAAAAGAAGCACATCATTTAATTAATATGGGTATAAAAGAACTTGTTATCATTGCTCAAGATACAACACGTTATGGTAAAGATTTGTATACAAATTATTTCTTAGAAGATTTATTAGAAGAAATTGCTCAAATCAATCCAAATGTTTATATTCGATTATTATATTTATATCCTGATCGAATTACCGATAGATTGATTCAAATTATTAAAAAATATGACAATATTTTTCCTTATTTTGATATTCCTATTCAACATAGTAGTGATGTTTTATTAAAAGCAATGAATCGAACGGGAAATAGAAAAATTTATTTAGATGTCATTCAAAAAATAAAAAAAGAAATTCCTCAATCTATTTTAAGAACGACAATTATTGTCGGATTTCCAAATGAAACGGAACAAGACTTTTTGGACATCCAAGAATTTTTAAAAGAGATTGAATTTGACCATGTGGGTATATTTACTTATTCTGATGAAGAAAACACCAAAGCATATGAATTAAAAAATAAAATTCCTAAAAGAATTGCTAATCAAAGAAAAAAAGAACTATTACTTTTACAACAAAAAATTTCACTCAAAAAAAATCAAAATCGTATAAATCAAACACATCTTGTTTTAATTGAAGACTATGATGGTAATAATTATTATGGTCGCAGTTATGTTTATGCTCCTGATGATGTCGATGGCAAAGTGATTATTAAAAGCAAGAAAAAACTTTTTATTGGTGATGAAGTTCTTGTAAAAATCACAAAAGCCTATGCATATGATATAGAAGGAGAAGCTCAAGTTTAAAATAAGAAGGTGATGTTTGTTTGAAGTTTCAAAGCGATCTGAAAGCAAAACAAAAATTTTTAAAGATTACTAGAAATATTGAAAAAAAATTAGCAAGTATTGATTCTGAAGTAGCTTTAGAATTTGTAGATTGGTTTGAAAGGAAAGCTACTTATTTAAAACAAACATCACAAAAAAGTAGTTATTGTCCTCAACCCGATGACTTGCAAAAGGGAGATGTTGTATGGGTTGAATTTGGCATTAATGTGGGGACAGAATTGTCCGATCGAAATAAAAAAGGACATTATGCTGTCGTTTGGGCAATTGATTTAGGAAATGTCATTGTAATCCCTTTATCTAGTAAACCCATCCAAGGGTCAAAATTATCTTTAGATTTGGGAGTCATTGAATCTTTAAATATAGACAATCATTCGAATGCACATTCTTATTTAAAACTAGATGCAATCCGATCAATTTGTAAAAGAAGAATTAATCGAATGAGCAAACAAGAAAGTGGCAAAATTACATTAAACGATGAAACCATCAATAGAATTCGTACATTTATGCAAGAAAATTTCATATAAGTTTTGACAAAACGGGCAAATATCGGTAAAATAATATTTGCCTGCCAATATAGTTAAATGGCATAACAAATCCATGGTAAGGATTAGTTCGGTGTTCGATTCACCGTATTGGCACCATTATTCAAATAAGCCCCTAAAATAAGGGCTTTTTTATTTTTTTTCTATGTAAATTTTATGTAAAATTTTTACATTAGTTTTTCATTTTCTTTTCTAACAAACGGATTAATTGAAGGATTTTTTAAAAATTGCATATAACACAATGCTCTTTTTACTTGAATAAATCTTTTTATTACCATTTACTGTCAGCTCTTCCAGTTGAATTTTTAAACAAAGACATATACTATATATGTAAGTTTTCTACTTACTAACGCTGTGAGAATTCAGTGGTTAGTGATGAGGTTAGATTCCTCATCTTTTTATTTTTTATGCACATTTTTTGAAATAAAAATAAATAATGATTGAGCATCATTTTGATATTTTAATATTTATAATAGCAATAAAACATAAAATTTTTTTGAAAATGCCACATTTTTCGACAAATTCAAAAAAAAATATTTTTTTCGATTTTTTAAATAAAAAATATGTTTTAATCGATAAAATATTATTTTTTAATAAATTTATGAGATTTATTTTTTTGTCACAATTGGTTACGAAAAATTGTAATTTTTTCATCTTTTATGTAACATAAACATACATACTTAAAAGGGGGAGAAGATAATATGAATAGAAAATTATATGCCTTATTGCTTCCAGTAATTGGTGGAGCAGTAATCGTTGGAAGTGGTTTTAGTGCATGGTATTTTAATGAAGCAACTGTATCAAAATCAACAGAAGGAACTGGGACTGTAGAAGGTTTAATTGATACAGGAGTTTTAACAATTAACCATGAAACATTTACATTTACTTTAGATCAAGGTGGAAGAGAAAATGCTACTGATGCAACTAAAGGAATAACTATAACAGAAGGACAATTATCTTTTACTTACGTAGGGGATAAAGGATACGAAAATTCTGTTTTTGCGCAAGAAAAAACTTTATCTTATACTTATACTTTTGCATTAAGTAGTGATAATGATGCTTTATTAAACTATATTCAATTGGCAGAAACGACTGGTAGTTTCACTGCATCTGAAGGAGTTCAAACGAATCAAACCGTAGATTTTCCTGCATTAATTTATAAAGATAAGCCAGAAACAGCACAAGAATATAAAGCAATGATTGATGCTTTAAATGGCGGAGCAGGTCATGATTATTCTACTGCTTTGTCAGACTTGGATTTGACAATTACAGTAACTGTTACAGCAGTCGAAGGAGAATAATAAAGATGGCAAGAAAGATGAGTCTATGGGTAACTATAGCTCCCTTTCTTTGCTCTTTTTGCATTATCGGTTCTGGTTTTGCTTTGTGGCAATTTAATGATGTTTTAGAAACACAAGCAACAGGTGTTGCTACAGTTCAAGTTGCTGCAGGAGCAAAAGAAGGGAAATTAAGTGTCATTCCAAATGAGAACTTTTTGGAATATCGTCTCATTTTAGAACAAAAAAATGGAGAGTTTTCTCAAGAAGATGAAGGAATTTATTTTGTTCCTTCAATTGATTTACTATACACAGATTTTTATATATCAGAAAATGTAATAGCCACACTAACTGGAACAATGATAATATCTAACAATGCATTATCTGAGTATGTAGAACCAAAAGATTATATTTCCTATAATCAATCAACCTCTACATACACTTTTTTTAATCAAGAAATAATTTTAAACCAGTTAGATTCCTTTTCTATTACTATTTTGCCTCAATTTTGTTACAAACAAGGAATGGAACCGCAAACTTCTCAACAATATAGTAAGATGGTTCATGCAATTAATAATGCTTTTAACAATGGTTATTTATGCGATATCAATATTGAATTTGCCATTCAGTTTGAGGAGGAGAAAACATGAAAAAAATAATTTTTTCCATATTTTTTCTTTTAATTGTGACAATAGGAGTCGGTTATGCTACATTTGTTTTCGATTCAGAAGATTCAAAAACCGCTCCTAATGCTAGTGTCTATGTTGATGATATGCGTGATAATTATATTTTAGGCGAAGTGAATGATCCACAACCTTCTGGACAAAAATATAACGTTTATTTTTTTGCACAAAGTGACTTTAATCCTGGAAGAAATCCACAAAACACAGGACCCAATCAATATTATTATGGCGCGAGTTTGAATCCCAAATATGGGCAGTTTTCTGATGGAAGTTATTATAAAGTTTTAGAAAACGTCACCGAAATTAAAGTTTCTGATATTCATACGATAGGCACGCCAACGACGAGCCTAAAAGACATGAAAGGCTATTCTTTAACCTTTAATGGTTGGAGTTTAGATTATTTGGTAGAAAATTATAAAGAGATTGATGCAAATACAGTTTATGGAAATTTTCCTTATGGAAATAGTAGTGTGAATTTAATGTATTTTAATCTATCTTTAGAATCATTGTTTAGTGATATGTATAAAGATAATCATTATCCACAAAAAAATTCGGATAGTAATACATTAGATGTTTATGTTTTTCCAATTTATACAACAGGGAAAGACTATTATGATTCAGAAATTAACCATTCTTCTAATGATGCCTTTCGAATTTTTATCGATAATAAAGAAAATTATTTTAATCAAGATAGAAATTTACAAGAAGGATTAAATCAAATCAATATGTCTAATATTAGAGCTTATTCTTATAATACTTTTGATTTTGATAATTTAGAAGGAGAATTAACCTTTGATTTTGCTAAATACTCTTGGGATGATTGGATTACACTTACTCTTAATAATAGAAACAGTAATTTTATACAAGAAGAGGCTTTAACTATAATTAATGATCAAGGGCAACGTGTTGGTTCAGGAATTTATAATATTCATGTTTTTTATAAGGAATATGAAACACGGTATTGGTTTCCTGATCATGATGCAATTACTTTAAATGAAATAAAAAGTATTGATTCCTTATTAAAAAATAGAGGGATTCAAAGATATTGCTCGTTTCAAACGGAAAATATTATATTAAAAGAAGTAGAATGGGTTAGAGCAATATGGGGAAGTTTTTATATTGTCTTTGAAAGACAATTTGAACCTCATTTATTGGGAGGACCCACACAAAGTTTAGAATATAATCAAGTTTATGTTGACTATCAATTTAATCGAGATATAAACAATCACAATGTTTATATTTTGAAAAATGTGCGGTTAAATGTTGAAAGTGATGCAGATTGGTATACTTATTTTGAAGATCCAAACTATCAATTATCTAATATTGTTTTTGGGATAAAAATAGATTTAGATAATCATTTAAATGTTCCAATAAATATTGGTCAACAGGGAAGTATAGCAGGATATGAAGAATATAATCAAACCGAGTTTGTAACAAAAATAAGTGAAGCATCTTCATCCAAAAATATTATTCGAAATAAAAATAATCCCACACAAGAAATTGATATTACGCAAATTAGTGGATATGATAAAAATTTAGCTGATTTGTTTTATGTTAACGAAAAAGCAAATCCACCCTATGAGAACGAAAATGAGAAGGCAAAAGGATATGGCATTTATTCATTAGCTATACGGATTAATTATGGAAATATCGTCGATGGAGATTTTTTGGTTCATCGCCCTACTAGTGTTGATTTATTTGCTTATCGACAACATAATATTTATATTGCGATTTATGATGAAAACGATACTTTTCATGAAAATGAAATTATAACTGATGTAGATAACGATATCACTTTTGTAAAACCAAATATTGTATATGATACAACAAGTTCTTATTCCTTTATTGCTCCTAGTTTATATTTAGATACTCTTTTAGATGGCAATGAAGAATTTATCAATACAAAAAACAATGATTTGGGGATAGGAACGAAAGTTAGTTTAAAAGATATTATTTCTTATTATGAACAAAAAGGATATGAGATTTATGATCGTGTTAGTGGTCAAATCATCAATTTAGAAAGTTTACAGCAATATCCTTTTAGGATTATGAAAAATTATATTTTTCATGTTAGGAGGAAGTAAAAATGAAACTTATTTTAAGTGTTTCTGAATTAGAGGGCATTTCCTTAGGTGTATCTATTGCTGTTATTCTTTTACTTTCTATTTCCTATATCATGTTGTTTTCAGTATGGCATTTTTATTATAAAAAGTGCATTATTAAGGGGCTTGAAGATGTAAATTTTAAAAAAGAATTAGCTAAAGAATATAAAAAATATATTTATTTTGACAAAAACTCTGAAGAGTTACAAAAAATTACACAAAAGAAAAATCAAAACTATAGCGATTATCAAATGTTGATACAAGAAAAAAAAGATGCAAATTTTTGGTTAAGAACACTTTTTCGAGTAGGTATAAGCTTAATCTATATAGGCATCGTGATTATCTTTATCACCGGTTTACAAAATCGTCTCAATCAAGGTGTGACTTCTTATTTTGGTAAGTCTTATTTGGTTATCGAAACTGGATCTATGGAAACCATTCATCCAAGTAATAATGATTTAAAAGAAAATCAACTTTTTAATCAAATTAAACAATATTCTTTGATTGGAATTGAAAAAGTCAATGAAAAGGATATGAAAATCAATGATATTTATGCTTTTTATAATCCAGATGGACAAATTATTGTTCACCGATTAGTTGCCATTTATGATGATGAAGGTGAAATAACTTATCAATTCAAAGGCGATGCAAATGCAGCGAGTGCTCCTTATGAAACAGATGTTACGATGGATAAAATTATAGGGAAATATACCGGATATCAAAATTTTATAGCGGGAGTATTTATTTTATATATTCAATCAAATATTGGTATGATTACTTTGTTTTTTGCTATATGTGCCATGGTTTGTTTTGATTTTTTTGAATCAAAAGTAACAAAGTTTATTGATGAAAGAAAAAGATATTTGTTATCCACAATATTCCCATTAAAATACAATGTTCCACCAAGAAAACGAATTATAAAAAGATATCGTTTATTAATGGTAGATGAAGACCTTTATGTCTATCGTAAACAAATCATTAGAAAAGTCAAATAATTCGTAATAAAATTACCCTCCAAAAAAAAGCACTAATTGTTGTTAGTGCTTTTTTTCGTTAAAACTGAAAAGGCATAATATCTAACTTTATTAGGGGTTATGTCTTTTTATTTGCCTATTTTATGAGAAATGTTTTAAAAAAATTTCTTGTTATATATAATTAAAATTTATTAAAATGAAAATGAAAAACAACTTTCTTACCCAACCTTTTTAAACTATTTGTGTCTATTTAAGTGAAAGCTTTCAACGAGGTGTAATCAGTGAACAAACAAGAAGCAGAAAAAATTATTAAGCAATATTTAAAACCTATTTTTGGATTTGCTTTAAAAAGATGCAAAAACATTCAAGATGCAGAAGATTTGTCTCAAGAAATTCTAATTAAAATTTATAATGCTTTAATTACGACAAATATTGAAAAGATGGATAAATTTATATGGACGATTGCTCACAATATGCTTCATAATTACTATCGCAATTATGCAAAAGGCATTGTAAATTTACCAATCAATGAAGAAATAGTCTATGATGATTTTTTAAATAATAATGAAGATGCCATTTATCGTCTTCAATTAGAAATTGCTTATCTTTCAAAAATTCAAAGGAAAATTATTATCGCTTATTATTTTGAAAATCGTAAACAAAAAGAAATTGCACAAGAATTGAATATTTCTATGGGTACGGTAAAGTGGCACTTGTTTGATGCTAAAAAAGAATTAAAAAGGAGAATAAAAACAATGAAACAGACAAGAAATCTTCAATTTAATCCCGTTCGATTTGATTCTTATGGTCTAAATGGAAATATTGGAACAAAATCTTTAGATGAATTTTTTCGTTCATCTTTATCCCAAAATATTTGTTATTGTATTCGTAATACAGCAAAAACTATTAATAAAATAGCCAATGAGTTGAATGTTTCTCCTGTATATATAGAAGATGAGGTAGAATTTCTAGAAAAATATGGATTTTTAAAAATGCAAAAAAATAAGTATATTGCCAATTTTATTATTTATGAACCGACAAAGGATAGCATTGCTTTAGAAAAAGAAATGTATCAATTTGCAGCGGAACGTTTTGCTAATGATTTATATGACAAATTGAAAGAATTGGATATTTTAAAGTATTTTCAAAATTCAAGTTTAGATGATAATTTTATAATGTGGTCATTAATTCCTTATATTGCTGCTTTTTCAAACGAAAAGCAAGGCAAACAATGGATTTCTTTTGAAGAGGTGGCGACAATTCGTCCTGATGGAGCACATAACATAGTATATGCCACTGTTCTTCCATCGGATTATAATCAAGATGAACGAGAAATGAAAAATTGGTGTGGTCCTATGTTAAATACCGATGATAAAAGAATGTTTTGGCAAATTGATAGTGAATGGTCTAATCGTGGAAATAATCGATTAATGCAATATCCCCATGAATCAAAACGGGTATTATCACTATATGAAAAAGATATGCATAGTTCTCTTTCTAAAGATGAATATGCATGGTTGGTTGAACACGGATATGTTCAATTGATGAAAAAATCAAATGGACAAATTCGAGCAATATGGCAAATTGTGATTTTAAAAAACAATGAAATGAAAGAGCAATTACTTGAAGCGGGGAAACAGATTAAAGAAAAATATCAAATAGAGTTGGATAAAATTAAAAAAACTTATATAGAAGAGGTGTTAAAAACGATTCCTTCTCATTTAAAAAAAGTAAAGGAATATGAAATGCAATTCATTTTTAATGCGGATGGTTTGTTTTTATATTATTGCCTCCAAACATTATTAAAGAATCATAAATTGAAACTTCCAAAGGGAAATCAAAAAAAGGCAATGATGACCATCATTGCACCTATTTAAAAAAAGAAACAACTTACAATTTTAGTTTAAATTGTAGGTTGTTTTTATGCTTTTTTATTTTCACTGACATGTTTTTGAAAATATGCTATAATAAAATGTATGGGAGATGGCAATATGGAAGAAAAGAAACTCAATCGGTTGGTTGTTTTATGGTTATCAATTATTGCAATTATTTGTATCATAGTCAGTGTCATTTTAGAAATTTTTGCTGCACAAAAAGATTATTTTGGCTTGTTAGATGGATTAGCTATTGGGTTTTTAGTCATTGCTTTTGTTTGTGCAATTTCTATGATTATCTATCAACAACATTGGAGAAAAAGTAAAATACAAGCACGCATTGATGTAGCTTTACAAAATCCGACTTCCTTTTTTGATGCCATTATTAAAGATTATAAAGAACACAATTTATGTTTAGATGTTGAAAGTGATGAAAAAATTACCATTACTCCTATTATTGATTATCAACAACAAGTAGCAATTTTTTACCATACCTTACTTGGAGATAAAAAACATCTCTTATTATTAGATGTTTATTTTTACCAACAAGAATGTGTTATTATGTTTGATGAAGGAAAAGTTTATGAAGAAACAATCGCTTATGATAATGATAATGATACAAAAGATTTTTATTATCAAATCTCTATTAAAATTAATGATTATTTAAAACAATATCTTATTGATCAAGCAAATTCGAAATCGTAACAAATTCGAATTTCTTTTTTTGTAAAGAGGGAATAATCACATCTAAAGATGAAAGTGTATTGGTATACGTTTTACTCCCGTCATGAAAAAGCATAATATCGCCATTTGCTGGAGATTTCAACATATTTTTAATAATGGTAGAATCAGGTGTTTTATCCCAATCTTTTGAATCTTTATTCCATAAAATAATATCCATATCCAATTCTTTACAAACTTTTTTTAAAGTATCCGTAACAATGCCATAGGGTGGGCGAACTAATTTTGGGGTTACGCCAACAGCTTCTTTGATTAATTCATTGTTTTTTACAATCGATTCGCGAATTTCTTGTTCAGTTAATTTGTGAATATTGTCATGTTTAAAGAAATGATTGCCGATTTCATGCCCAGCTTCAACAACTTTTTTTAACATTTCTTTTTGATATTCTACTTCTTCACCTAAAACAAAAAAGGTGGCTTTGATTCCATATTTTTTCAATAAATCTAAAACTTTTGGTGTTTGGACTTGATCAGGCCCATCATCAAAGGTTAAACAAATATAAGGTTGTAATGTTTTATAGTGGGTATAAACATTTGCATAGACTACACCATTAATGGTGGAGTCATTAGTATGACAACCACATAAAAGAAAAAAAGAAAAGAGCAGTAAAATGAATTTTTTCATAAGTTTTCCCCTTTCTATACCATCTATCTATAATCATCATATGAAAAGATTTTTCTTATCAAAACTCTTTTTTTTATAAAAATCATTTTATATAATAAAACAAAGGAATGATAAAGATGAAACATTATACTTATAAAACAACAGGAACTTGTTCTAAAGAAATTACTTTTGATATCGATAATGGAAAAGTTTATAACGTTCATTTTTTAGGTGGATGTTCTGGAAACACACAAGGAGTTGCTAAGTTAGTGGAAGGAATGCCCATAGAAGAGGTCATTACTAGACTTAACGAAATCAAATGTGGATTTAAAAATACTTCTTGTCCGGATCAATTAGCAAAAGCATTAAAAAAATTATAAAAAATGGTTTAATCTTGTTTTTGATGGAGAAACTAGAATTAGGTGATAAAAATGAAATCTAAAAAAGATCAAGAACTCTATCAAAAAAGACAATTGGAAATTGCAAAATCATTATATGAACTTGGTGTAGATGATAATATTATTCAAGCCATTACCAAAATTGAAATGGATCAAGTCTTGCGCTTTCGCAATGAAAAGCAATCTGAGCAAAACAAACAAAACATTGACGAAAGACCTTGAATTGTATTATAATATCAGCACATAAAAAACTCTTATTCAGAACCACTAGATGGAAGGAATCGATGACGTGGTAGCAACCCTTGAAAAAGTAGGTGCTTTATCCTCAGCGAAGGAAACTTCGAACGATAAGAGAAAGGCTGATCAAAAATGAAATTAGCTTTCCTCTTAAGGAGAGCTTTTTTTATGGATAAAAGGGAGAGAAGTAAAATGAATTTAAGAAAAGTATTTACATCAGAGTCTGTTTCAGAAGGCCATCCAGATAAATTATGTGATCAAATTTCAGATGCAATATTAGATGCTTGTTTAAAACAAGATCCTTATAGTCGCGTGGCCTGTGAATGTTATGTGACGACGAATCATTTAATTATTGGTGGAGAAATTACAACCAAAGCAAAAATTGATTATCGTGCAATTGCAAGACAAGTGATGACTGATATTGGATATACCAATAAAAAATATGGTTTAGATGCTAAAAGTTGCAAAATCGATGTTTATGTAAAACAACAATCCCCAGATATTGCTCGTGGAGTGGATGCATTAGGAGCAGGTGATCAAGGCATCATGTTTGGATATGCAACAGATGAAACAAAAGGGTATATGCCTTTACCGATTGTAATGGCACATAAATTAGTTCGTGTAGCGAGTCAACTTAGAAAAAATGGAGAATTTAAATGGGCAAGACCGGATATGAAATCACAAGTGAGTGTGGATTATACGGACCCTAAACATCCAAAATTACTCACGGTTTTAATGTCGATTCAACATGATCCTGATTATAAAAAAAGAGAATTTAAAAAATTTATTAAAGAAAAGATTATGATAGAAGTAGCTAAATCTTTTCATATGAATACCGATTTTAAAGTAGAAATTAATCCGACAGGAAAATTTGTTATTGGTGGTCCTAAAGGAGATGTTGGTCTAACTGGAAGAAAAATTATCGTGGATACTTATGGTGGCAGTGCTCGTCATGGTGGAGGGGCCTTTAGTGGCAAAGATTGTACTAAAGTAGATCGAAGTGGCGCCTATATGGCACGATACATTGCTAAAAATGTGGTTGCTGCAGGACTTGCTTCTCGTTGTGAAGTACAACTTGCCTATATTATTGGAAAAGCAGACCCGGTTTCAGTTATGATTGATACCTATCAAACGAATCGCATTCCGGAAGAAAAAATATTACAGGCGATTTTAGAAACCTTTCCATTGAAACCGCAAGAAATTATTGAAATTTTAGATTTAAGAAAACCACAATTTCAACAATTAGCTAGCTATGGTCATATTGGTAGACATGACATTTCTGTTCGTTGGGAAGATTTAGATCAAGTTGAAAAGTTAAAAAAATATTTATAAAGAAAGGAAAAAAGAAAATGAGAATTGCTTTAATTGGTGCTGGAGCAATTGGTGGCTCGATTGCTGCTTGTATAGCAAAACAAAGATATGATTTAACAGTTGTTGCAAAATATGAAGAATATGCCTCTTTAATTGAAAATCAAGGCATTGAAATTACAGGAGTAAAAGGAAATTTTGTTCAAAAAATCAAAGCAGTGGCAAAAGTTTCACAATTGACAGGAAAATTTGATATCGTGTTTGTGGCTACAAAAGCTTATGATGTCAAAGAAAACTTACTTTCTTTACTTCCTTATTTAAAAGAAAATACAAGTGTTGTTTCCTTACAAAATGGAATATGTACCGATTTATATCAAGAAGTAGTGGGCCAAGATAGAACCGTTGGTTGTGTTGTTGGTTATGGTGCAACCATGCATCAAAAAGGCAAAATTGAAATCACAAGTACTGGTAATTTTGTCATTGGTTCTATTGCAAAAACTTTTAAAGGGGATTTAAAAGAAGTACAAACTTGCTTGAATACAACTTTTGAAACTATCATTTCAGATGATATTTATTCCAATTTATATTCAAAACTAATTATTAATTCTTGCATTACCTCCTTAGGTGCTTTGACAGGACTCAATTTAGGCGAAATGATGAAAATCAAAAAAATTAGAGTCATCTTTTTAAAGATTATTGATGAAGCCATTGCTGTAGCCAATGCCAATCATATTCAAGTTCCTCCATATGGCGGGAAATTAGATTACTACAAGTTATACCAAAGAAAATCAAAATTTGGAAACTTTATTAATCATCTTATCATTCAAATTGTTGGCAAAAAATATCGGCATTTAAAATCTTCATCTCTTCAATCTTTACAAAGAGGACAAAAAACAGAAATTGATTATTTTAATGGCTATATTGTGTCATTAGGAAAACAAGTTCAAGTACCAACACCAATTAATGAAAAATTAGTACAAATGATTAAAGAAATTGAATTACATCAAAGAAAAATTACTTTAGATAACATCAATGACATTCAATAAAAAAAGATGATACAAAGCCTTTTAAAATGTGCTATACTTAAAGTAGTATAGAAAGGAGATTTTGTTATGAAATATGTTGTTGTAAAAAATGGAGTCCGCTTATCCAAAAAAGTTGAGGATATCGTCATTGCCAAATTATCTAGACTTGAAAAAATGCTTTATAAAAGCGATGAATTGGAATGTAGAGTGGTCGTCAAAAGCCATGGTTCCAAAGAAAAGGTGGAAATTACGATTCCAACAAAATTCCTTGTTCTACGTAGTGAAGTAGAAGCAGATGATGTTTTAGATGCCATCGATATTGCAAAAGAAAAATTAGAATCACAAATTCGCAAAGTAAAAACAAAATTAGATCGCACCAATTCTAAAACGAATTTAGGAAAAGCTTTTGTACTCAATGAAATTTTATCCGAAGATGAAAAAGAAGAAGATGTATTTGTTCGTACAAAAACGATTCGTCCAACGCCTATGACCCTAGATGATGCGATTATGTCAATGGATGCTTTAGGACATAGTTTCTTTATTTATTTGGATCAAGAAGATCAATCCGTATCCGTTGTTTATAAAAGAAATGATGGCGGATATGGTGTTATTGAAATCGAAGATTAGTTTTATACATCAAAGAGCAGTTTGGGTTTTCAAATTGCTCTTTTTAAATCTTGATACTCTTTGTTTTTTATCCTAATTTTGCTAAAATAAAAATAATGAGGTGATATTATTGATTGAAATTATGATTCGAGAAAACGAACAAAATAAACGATTAGATCATTTTGTCCGTCAATATTTAAATCAAGCCTCTTTATCTTATATTTATAAATTATTTCGAAAAAAAGAAATCAAGATTAATAAAAAACCAGCCAAACCCGATTATATTACCCAACTTGGCGATGTATTAACCATTTATATTTCAGAAGATTTGCATCAAAATAAAACAATTGAAACTTCTATAAAACAAAGTTTTCAAATTATTTATGAAGATAAAAATATTTTAATTGTCAATAAACCTATCCATTTATTAGTTCATGATGGGAATCAAAAAAATGAAGATACGCTAACCAAACAAGTATTACATTATTTAATCGAAAAAAAAGAATATGTTCCTGAAAAAGAGACTACTTTTATCCCGGCTTTAGCGCATCGAATCGATCGAAATACGAGTGGTCTAGTCTTATTTGGGAAAAACACGTTATCTTTACAATGCCTTTTTGAAGCGTTTAAAGAACATGATTGTTTACAAAAAAAATATTTAGCATTAGTAGCAGGAAAAGTAAAACAAAAGGGAGAAATTGAACTTCCTTTAAAAAAAGATGAAAAAGAAAAAAAGGTTTATGTTTCAAAAGATGGATTATATGCCAAAACAATTTATCAACCGATTCGCCAATTTGAAGATTGTACTTTGCTAGAAGTGACGATTTTAACGGGAAGAACCCATCAAATTCGTGTACATTTACAATCCATTGGACATCCATTAATTGGAGATCAAAAATATGGAAATGCCTATGCGGATGCATTGGCTAAAAAATATCACATGAAAGATTATTTATTACATGCTAAACAAATCACTTTTCTTAGCTTAAAAAACAATCTTTCTTATCTCAATCATCAAAGTTTTACTGCTCCATTATATCCGTGGCAAATTACTTTAATTCAAAACTTATCCAAAGGGGGAAAAGAAAATGACGAGTTATGAAAAATATCAAAAATGGTTAAGTAGTCATGCAGTGGATGAAAGTTTAAAACAAGAATTAAAAGAGATGACACAAGAACAAATTCATGAAGCTTTTTACAAAGACTTAGAATTTGGTACGGGTGGAATGAGAGGAATTATGGGACCTGGTACCAATAATATGAATACCATTGTAGTTCAAAAAGCAACATATGGTTTTGGGAAATATTTATTGGAAAAAGATGCTTTGGCTTGTCAAAAAGGGGTTGTGATTGCCCACGATAATCGCAAAAATAGTGACGTTTTTACGATGCAAGCTGCAAAGGTTTTGGCTGCTTTAGGAATTAAAACTTATATTTTTGATGCTTTACGACCAACGCCTGAATTATCTTTTGCGGTTCGTTATTTTAAAGCAGCAGGAGGCATTATGATCACCGCCTCCCATAATCCTAAAGAATATAATGGTTATAAAATTTATAATGAAGATGGCTGTCAACTCATTTTAGAACAATCCAATCAAGTTCTTGAAAAAATAAATGCTATTGAAGATGAATTAAATATACCAAGTGTGGCTCAAAGTCCGTTGATTAATATTCTTTCAAAAGATGTTGATGAGGCTTATTATCAAATGGTTTTAAATACGCAGATAAGAAAAGAAATAGATCATTCTTCTTTAAAAATTGTTTATTCGCCTCAACATGGAACGGGTTTTATTCCTGTGATGGAAGTGTTAAAAAGAGCAAAATATCAAGTTTATGAGGTCAAAGAACAATCTTATCCAAGTCCTACGTTTGAAAATACTTTATCACCTAATCCTGAAGAAAAAGAAGCTTATACCTTGGCTATTGAATTGGCTAAACAAAAACAAGCCGATATTGTTTTAACAACGGATCCGGATTGTGATCGCGTTGGAATGGTTGTTTTTGATGACAAGAAGCAACCTGTATATTTTACCGGAAATCAAACGGGTTCGCTTTTAATGGATTATCTTTTAAAATCTAAAAAAGAAAAGAATCTTTTAGTTCAACCAAGTATTGTTTATAATACCATAGTTACTTCGCCATTAGGTGCTAAAGTCGCTCACGCTTATGGTGTTTTATGTGAACAAACCTTAACAGGATTTAAATATATTGGAGATAAAATTGCGCAAGCTTTAAAAAATAATGGTCCAGTTTTTCAAATGGGATATGAAGAATCTTATGGATATTTATTCAATAAAGAAGTTAGAGATAAAGACGGGGTTCAATCCGTATTATTGATTTGCGAAATGGCCGCTTATTATAAAAATATTGGCAAAAATTTAATAGAAGTTTTTGATGCCTTACAACAAAAACTAGGCTATCATGTGGAATCACAATATTCTTATAAAGTAAGTGGTAGCGAAGGAGTCAAAGAAATTCAACAATTAATGGAAAACTTAAGAAAAGCAAATTATGCTATAATAGCGAATGAAAAAGTGGTCACGGTTGAAGATTATTCATCTTTAACTGCCAAAACAAATGATCAGGTTTATCCATTGCATTATGAACAATCCAATGTTTTAAGATATCTTTTTGATGATGGATCCTTTATTGCTATTCGTCCATCCGGCACTGAGCCAAAATGTAAATTTTATTTTGCATTTTGTGGAAAAACACAAAAAGAAGCACAGGAAAGACACGATAAAATGAAAGAATTTATTTTATCTGAGATCAAAAATGGCTTATGAATATCAGGTAACGAATAAACGTTATCATACTTTGGATTATTATTTAAAAACGAAATATGGTAAAAAAGTATTTAAAATTCCTTTAAATGCTTCTTTTAGTTGTCCTAATCGTGATGGCACAAAAGGCATAGGAGGATGTACTTTTTGTTCCAATAAAGGATCAGGAGATTTTGCTGGAAATCCCCTTCATTCTTTAAATCAACAATATGATGAAATGATAAAAGTGATGGAAAGAAAATGGCCTGATGCCTATTATATTGTTTATTTTCAAGCCTATACAAACACCTATGGTTCTTTAAAAAAATTAAAAGAAACCTATGAACCCTTTATAGGAAAGGAAAAAGTAATTGGCATGTCGATTGCTACCCGTCCTGATTGTATTGATGAAGAAATTGTTGCTTATCTTAGTGAATTAAAAACCCATTTTAAAGAATTTTGGATTGAGCTTGGTTTACAAACTTCTTTTGATAAAACGGCTAATCTCATTCATCGCTGTTATTCTTATTCATGTTTTGAAAAAGCCGTTCACTTATTAGACCAGGCAAAAATACAAATTGTAGTGCATATTATTGATGGCTTGCCGCATGAAACTAAAAAAATGATGATTCAAACGATAAAAAAATTAAACAAATTACCTTTGTTTGGTATCAAAATTCACATGCTCAATATCATTAAAGGGACAAAAATTGCTCAGGACTATCAAAAACAAAAATTAAATTTATTAACAGAAGAAGAATTTGTAGATATTGTGGTCGATCAATTACAATATTTAAAAGGATCCATCATTGTACATCGCATAGGTGGAGATAGTGATGCGCAACAATTAATTGCTCCGCAATGGGTTTTAAAAAAATTAAGTGTTGTAGATAAAATTGATCAAAAAATGGAAGAAGAAGGGGTTTTTCAAGGAGATTTATTTGTTTAAATCTCTTTTTTTTACACCAATTATTGAAAATCTTTTCCAGCCACAATCATTTCGGCATTTTTGTAACAAGCATAATATGAAGGCTTGTTTGTAAAAGATTTCGCTTGACTAGGGGATAAAGGACATTTTTTTTCTAAAAGCAGGGCAGACAATATTTTTAGATTTTGAACCATTTCACTATTTAAGGGATTATAACCTAATTTTCCTGTTTTTTCTTGTCCTAAATGACCTCCAAAATAAGTCCAATTTTCAAACGGAAAATCATAATGTGTCTTTAAATATTGAATAAAATTATCAATCGATTGGGCATATAAAGATAAAGGAAGAGCTTCTTTTACTTGCATCCAAACGCCACAACCGGATCCAAATTGATCTCCTGTAAATAAAAAATGATTTTTTTCGTCAATAAAAGTAACACTACCTTTGGTATGACCAGGCGTTTGAATGGCTTTAACAATGTAATTTCCTAAATCAAAAATCATTTCATGATGTAAAGGTTTTAAATTGGAAAGGTAAGGAAGATTTTCTTTTTGTTGCTCAATACAAGGAAAATCTTCAAAATCAATGTAAACTTCTTTAAATTCTTTTAAATGACCACAATGATCAAAATGACCATGTGTTAAAACAACAACGAGCTCTTTTGTAGTAATCTTTTGAATGATGGACAAAAGAGATGTCGATGTGTTCATTCCAAGGTCAATGACCATCGCTTTTTGATCACCTATAATAAGATAAGTTGTACAATCAAAAGGATCGTTAATACTATAGACATTGGAATTGATGGCCTGAATTTGATAGTTATTCAAAATAATACACCTCTTTTATTTTATTATATATTACTTTTGAACTGAAAGGAAAAGAAAAAATACAGTATTCTTTTGTTACAATGTGTAAATCTTTTAATAGGTGTTCATAAAGACATAAAAGTTTTACACTTCAATGTATAAACTTTTAAATAAAATTTATTTTGCAGTTTATTGCTATAATTATAAATAGAATTTTATTTTATTGATGATAATTGAATAGAATGATTAAAAAAAATAGAAGAACTAGTTCTTTGACTAAATTTCCCCTATTTTTAATCACTTTTTGCTATATGCCCACATCTTTTTTCTACTACTTCCAATTCCGTTCTTTTTTATATGCTTCTTGAACAATTTCTTCTAAAACATCTTTTTGTTCAATCATTTGTTTAACTAGATGAAATTGAGTTCTACAACGAACAAGGTTGTGATTGTCATATTTCGTTTTAAAGTAGTGATCACCATCTAAATAATCGGTTAAAAAGCGCATTCCGCATTCAAAAGTCATTAAAATAGCACTATCCACTAAATGATTGACTTCACATTCTGTAATGCTACTTGCAACGGAAGATAAATAGCCTTCACTAAATGCTTTGAATAAGTCGACAGAAAAGCGAACTTTTTCAAGATTTTTTTCATCCTCGTCTGCTCGATTACAGCCCGAACGTATTGCATCACCAAAATCATATAAAATGGTTCCAGGCATGACCGTATCTAAATCCACTAAACATAATCCTTCTTTCGTTTCACAATCAAACATAATGTTATTTAATTTGGTATCATTATGTGTAACCTTTATTGGAATTAATTTTTGTTCGATTAAAGAAGTAATGACTGGAGTAAAATCTTTTAGATGTAAAACAAATTGTATTTCTTCTTCACAATCTTTAGCGCGATCACAAGGATTTTCTTTTAAAACTTTTAAAAAGGTTTGGAAACGATAAGGTGTGTTGTGAAAATTAGGAATCGTTTCGTGTAATTGGGAAGCATCAAAATCGGATAACATATTTTGGAAGGTTCCGACGGTTTTTCCAGCATTATAGAATAATTTTAGATCATTTGTTTTTTGATAAGTTTTGGCATTTTCAATAAAATTATAAACTCTAAAGAAATGATTTTTACTTGAAATCATATAAGAATGGTGATCAAGGGTATGAATCACTCTTAATGATAGATTTTCATAATTTTTGGCACCAGAAAGACGAACTTTTTCACTTAAAAAAGTAGTAATTTTTTCAATGTTTTCCATGAGTTGAATAGGATTTTTAAATACATGCGTATTAATTTCTTGTAATAAATAGCGTTTTACCGAACTTCCTTGATCAAAATAAAGGGTATAAGTACTATTGATATGACCAATTTTAATTTGTTTTATATTGACATAAGAAGATGCATCAAAACCATAATTTGCAAAAACTTCTTGTAGATCTTTTTTTAATATCATTGCAGTTACCTCCGATTAGGTGGAAATCTAATTTCCGTACAATTTATAATATGTGAAATATTTAAAAAATGCAATTAACTTTTTAAATCAAATAATTTTTTTGTATAATTCATCAGTTCTTGTTGTCCCATCCAAGCTTTTTTAGAAAGTTTTTGTTTTTTTGGATATCCAGAAATGTGAAAAATTCCTCTGGGTCCAATCAACTCTCCACTTTGTAAAGAAGGGTCCGTAGCAGCAATTAGAGTGGATAAAGCTCCTTTTTGTGCAGAATGCATAAATAATTGTAAAAAAGCATTTCCGCATCGAGCAAAAGCTTTAGATACACCTCCGCGTTGAGGGTCTAATAGATTGGTAGAACAAATTCCTGGATGAGCAGCTACGATTTTTAAAGGACATTGCAAAGATAAATAAGTAAAATATTTAGACAAAGCTAATTTAGAATTGGCGTAAACGCGAATGTGTCGATATTTTTTGATACTGAAAAAGTCATCATAATTGATTTTTCCCCAACGATGAGCAATAGAAGTGGTAAACACAATTCTTTCTTTAATATATGGCAAAATACGCTCATTGAGCAAATAAGTACCTAAATAATTTGTTGCCATCACAGTTTCAAATTGCTCTTTTGTCCATGATTTTTTTAAATGATAGACTCCGGCATTATGAATCAATATATCAATTTGATGATATTCTTTAATGATATGAGACACAAAATTTTGGATACTTTCATTGGAAGCTAAATTTAATTGCAGTAAATGGATGGTTGCATGTGGAAATTGTTGTAGTAATTCATTTTTTGCTTTTTTTGCTTTGTTTAAATCACGACATGCCATAATGACAGTGGCATTTTTATAAGCTAAATAGCCGGCTACATAAAATCCAATTCCAGAATTACAGCCGGTTACAATAATTTTTTTATTGGTTAAATCATCTACATGGGTATCCACCCAATGCAGATATTTTAATTTTATACTCATTTTTTTCACTCCGCCTCTTATTATAAAGAAAAAAATGATGAATTTCATCATTTTTTTAATCTTTATAATTGCTATCAATGGTGTTGTTATGAGCAACATCAATTCCTAAAGGATTTAAAACATCTAACATCTCATATAAAGCATAGCCATCCATTTCTACTTTTTCATAATCATCAACAAAGCAAACCGCGCCTTGTTTAATTAATTTTTGCATTTGTTTTTGAATTCTTTTTCTTTCTTTTTCGCTTTGTTGAGATAAAAAGAAATCATAAGATGTTTGAAAAGCTAATTCATAGCGATAAGAACCACAATGAGGACAGTCCACTTCTTCTAATAATAAACTTAATGTTTTTGTAGGCGCTTCATGCCCACAAACAAGACACTTTTTCATCATTATTTTTTTAATAAAGAAGCGGCAGCTTCGTCTACATAAATGGTTGCATCAGGATGGTTTTTTAAAACACTTGCAGGAAGAGAGGTTGTGACATCTCCTTCTACTAATGCTTGTATTGCTTTAGCCTTATTTTGCCCTGTAGCAATTAAAACAATTTTTTTGGCTTTTAAAATAGAAGCAAGGCCCATACTTACGGCATGCGTTGGGACTTCATCCATACTGTTGAAGAAACGTGCATTATCTTTACGAGTAGATTCTTTTAATTCCACAACATGTGTATAAGAATGAAGAGGAGTTCCAGGTTCATTAAAAGCGATATGACCATTAGAGCCAATGCCTAAAATTTGCAAATCAATGCCTCCTGCTTTTTCAATCATGACATCATAAGATGCGGCTTCATCCGTATTTAATCCAGATGGAACATGCGTGTTCTTCTTATCAATATCGATATGATCAAATAAATTGTGATTCATAAAATAACGATAAGATTGAGGATGATCACCGGATAATCCTACATATTCATCTAAGTTAAATGTGGTGACTTTTTTAAAAGATACTTGGTGGTCTTTGCAAGCTTGAACGAGACGTTGATAAACACCAAGAGGACTAGATCCTGTTGCTAAACCCAAAACACAATTTGGTTTGTTTTGAATCGTATGAATAAAAAGATTCGCAATTTCTTCGTCTATTTGTTTTGAACTCATGACTTTAATTTCCATAATTTTACCTTCTTTCCGTATTTATTATATACCCTTTTTTATATTTTTGTTGCTTGATATTGTTGAATTTGTAAAATTGTTAAAAGATGTTGGGTTTGTTTTACAAAAGAATCATACGATTTCCCTTTTAAGTCATGCAAAGCGGATTGTAAAAAGGCTTGTATTTTTTTTATTGCATCTTCTAATGTATTAGATTGAACGACTTGTTGTAAATGAGCAATAAAGTTTTGTTGGTCAATCCAATCCTTATTCTTTTCAAAATAAGGGAATTTATCTAATAGTTCTTGTTGGTATGCTTTTAAAATCAAAGATAAACTTCCATGAGGAGTAACGGCCACATGACGATTAGGACCTAATTTTAAAACTTCTTGAACACTTTTAGAATTTAAAATATTAGGTAAAGAAAAGATAGCATACCCTTGCGCTTGATTTTGGATACAAGCTTCAATTTGATAAGCATTCATAATACTAGGAACTCCTTCATAATTTGGAGAAATTCCAGTATAACTAAAGGCTTTATTTTCATTGAAAGTGACTAAGTTTTTGGTGGCGATTTCAATTTCACTGGTACCAAAATAATAGGCCATTGGTAATGTGATATCAATCCAACCATTTTTAACCCATTTTACCCAATCTTGCATTTTGTTTTTAATGGCATATTCGGTTTCTGGAACGACGGCCATTGAAATTTTACAATTGGAAGAAAAAGAACGAACAAGAGAAACGACTTCTTGTACAAGTAAGGTAATCTTATCACACCGATAGGTTGTCCATTGTTGCATTATTTTTTCTTGTTTAATAAGTTCTCTAACATCTTCTTGAGAAGAATAACCATACATTTTTTTGAATTCATTCATGGCATATTCACTATAACCATTGCTTGTTTGAATATCTAAATTTCCATTGGGATAACGTACATAATCAATATGGAAACCATCGAAAGCATAATTTGTTAATAACTCTTTATAAATGGACAATACATAAGCGTGGACCTTTGGATTGGCAGGATCTAAAAAGATAAATCCATTTTCAACAATTTCACTATTGCCATCTCCAGGGCCTTGCATGGTTGAACCATCATAATTGACCATTCTAAAGTCTTGTGGATAGTTTTTATCAAAGCGAATGTGTTCGCCCACAAAAAAGTTTTCTACCCAAGCATGGACTTCTATATTTCTTTGATGGGCTTCACTGATTAAAGCTTTTAAATAATCTTTTCCATATTTTCCATAATGACCATCTTTTACTTCTTCAACGGTATCGGTAATGGATGAAATTCCAGCAACATTACCATTAAAAAAAGTTTCAACATATAAAGTATTGAAATGACAATTTTGCATGATATCTAAAGTTTGTATTAATTCTTGCAGTGATTTTTCGTGAGGTCGATGCCAAACACCTCTAGATTCAATACTTGCACTTTCTGTTGTTAAACAATAAATGGTTGTAATTAAATTTAAAATTTCCTCTTTAAGAGATAAAAAAGCTTTCATTGAAAAGTTCAAATCATTATCTTTTTCTTGCATGCTTAAAAGTTTTTCATATTTGTTATGAATTTCTTTTAAATGATTTTGAACCGTTTTTTCATCAAATAATAAAATAGAATCCAAGGCATGTGAAACACGTCTTTCGATTTCTTTGATTTTGATATTTAAAGAATATAAAGTAGAAGAAACAGGGTCCACATAAACGGTAAGGATTCGTTGATTGGCATCATAAGCGACACGACTTCCTAGTTCAATATTTTTTAAAATAAAATCATGCCCTTTGGAGTTGCCACTAATGACATAACCATTTTGAGGAATTTTTACGCGATCGCTAAGTTCGATAACAATTCCTTGTTGATTCACTGCAGCTTCAAATCCCCATGGATTCGTTCCTGTTTTGTCCTCTTTGGTTTTATAACAATAATCATAGGTATAAATGTTTAATTGATCTTGACCACGGAAAGCGGGAGCAAAACTTGCCGTGGGATTTGTTTTTTCTGTAGGATTAATAAAATTAATGGGATAAGTAATTTCTTTTTTGTATTGCATAATCTATCTCCTATTTTCTTTCAACTACATGGTATACTAAAAAAAATAGAATGGCAATAAACTTTCATTATATTTTTTAAAAAAATATAAAAAAAAGAAAAGAAGTGTTATAATAAAGAATACAAGTAAAGGAGCGATGAAAATGCTTAGTAAAGAAAAAGCAAAAAAGATTTTAGAAATCACTTTAGCAACTGGAGCTGATTTTGGTGAATTATTTTTTGAAGATACTAAAAATACAAGTATGCATTTAGAAAATGGATTAGTTTCTAAAGTGAATAGCGGAAATGAATTTGGATGTGGAATTCGCATTTTAAAAAAAGACAAATGTGTTTATGGATATACCAATGACTGTTCAATGGCTAGTTTAATCCAATTAGCAAATACTTTAAAAGATAGTTTTGAAGGTCAAAAAGAATATGAAGTTCAACCTTTAAGACATGTAAAAAGTGATAAAAAACATCAACCTAAAATCCCCTATGATCAAGTTCCTTTAAAAGAACAATTAGATCTTTTAAAAAAGGGATATCAAGCGGCTAAAGATTATGATCCTAAAATTGCCAAAGTGGATGTTCATTTTTCAACGACAGATCAAAAAGTGACTATTTTTAATACCGATGGAAAAATTGTGACAGATACTCGTTGTCGTGGTCGTTTATATTTAACGGCGATTGCTAAAGATAAAGATCAAATGCAAGCGCAAGGCGTTGGTCCTGGAGCACAAAAAGGATTTGAATTTTTTAAGGATGAAATTGATATTGAACAACTTGCAAAAGATACGGCTAAATCTGCTATTGTAATGTTAGAAGCAGAAGAATGTCCAGCAAAAGTAATGCCAGTTATCATTGATAATGGTTTTGGTGGAGTCATTTTCCATGAAGCTTGCGGCCATCCTTTAGAAGCTTCCGCTGTATCTAGAAATCTTTCCATCTTTACTGGAAAATTAGGGACAAAAATTGCTAGTGATATCGTTACAGCTATTGATGATGGAACTATTGATGGCGGTTGGGGATCAGGCAATTTTGATGATGAAGGAAATAAAACTTCTAGAAATGTTTTAATTAAAGATGGTATTTTACAAAATTACTTAATTGATGATTTTAATGGACGTGCAATGAATAAAAAAGGAAATGGTGCATGTAGAAGAGAATCTTATAAATATGAACCAACTTCCAGAATGTCGAATACTTTTATTGATAATGGAAAATCGACCTTTGAAGAAATTATTGCCAATACAAAATATGGATTATATGCGAAACAATTAGGTGGAGGTAGTGTGAATCCAGCCACAGGTGATTTTAATTTTGCAGTCAGTGAAGGATATATTGTCAAAGATGGTAAAATTGCTTATCCCGTTAAAGGAGCAACTTTAATTGGCAATGGGGCAAATGTATTATTAAAAATTGATATGGTTGCCAATAACTTAAAACGAGCTCAAGGAATTTGTGGTGCTTCTAGTGGTAGTATTCCAGCGGATGTCGGCCAACCAACCATTCGGGTTTCTAGTATGACCGTTGGCGGAAGAGGAGGAAATTAAAATGAACGTAAAGAAGATTTTTGCCTTGGCTAAAGAAAAAGGAATTGATGAATTAGAACTCTATATTTCTAAAAATAAAAAATTATCCATTTCAATTTTTCATAAAAAAGTAGAAAGTTACAATGTGGCTGAAAATGAAGTTCTTTCGGCGCGCGGAATTTATCAAGGAAAAATGGGTTGTGCTTATACTGAACGATTAGATCAACAAACGGCCGAATTTATTGTAAATTCGATTATCAATAACGCACAAATCATTGAAGAAAATAAAGAAGTTTCTCTTTTCAAAGGAAGCTTAAAATATAAGAAAATGAAGACTTACAATGATTCATTTACTAAAGAATCAGTAAAAGAAAAAATTGCTCGTTTATTAAAAGCAGAAGAAGTGGCTTTAAATTATGATCCAAGAATCGTAGAAGTAGCAGGATTATCCTATGAAGAAGAGGAAAATAAAATCTCTATTATTAATTCACAAGGACTAAATTTATCACAAAAAACGGTCGATGCTATGTGTTATTGTGAAACACTTGCAAAAGAAAATGACGATTCAAAAACAGGATTTAAATATCAAATTATTGCTAATTATGATGAATTTGATCCAGAAAAAGTCGCCATTGAATCTGCAAAAGAAGCCATTAGTCAATTACTTGCTGAACCAGTAAAATCTAAAAAATATAAAATTTTATTAGATGCAAGCGTTATGGCTAGTATGATTTCTTCATTAAAACGTTCTTTGTTTGGTGAAAATATCAATAAAAACAAATCCAAGTTAGTTGATAAACTAAATCAAAAGATTGCAAGTAGTAAAGTGACTCTTATTGAAGAACCTCATTCTAAAAAATATCCATTTTATTATCGCAGCTTTGATGATGAAGGAGTAGCAACTTCAACTAAAAAAATCATCGATAAGGGAGTTTTAAAAACTTATCTTTATAATCTTGAATCTGCAAAAGAAGCCAATGTTGAAACAACAGGAAATGGTTATAAAAATAGTCCTTTAGGTGTTGTGGCAACGAATACAGCTTTACTTGTTTTAAAGCCAGGAAAAAAGACTAAAGAAGAATTAATGCAAAAAATGAAATCAGGACTTTATATTACTGGTATTCAAGGCATTCATGCAGGAATGGATGGTTTAAGCGGTAATTTTTCTTTACAAGCCAATGGCTATGTCATTGAAGAGGGAAAAATTGTAAAACCAGTTAATTTAATTACAATTGCTGGAAATTTATTTACATTATTTGAAACGATTCAAGATGTTGCTAATGATTCCATGATTACTTATAGTGGCGTTGAATGTCCAAGTGTATTTGTAAAAAGTTTAGTAGTTTCTGGAAAATAAAGGAGAAAGAAAAATGCTTTGGGAAAATTTAACCTCAGAAGAATTTATTGATGCTTTAAAAGTGACAAAAGGAGTGGCTATCATTCCTATAGGATGTTTAGAAAAACACGGATACCATATGCCGTTAGGAACCGATATGTTTATTGCTAAAGAATTAGCTGAAAAAGCAGCAGCAATTGAACCGGCACTTGTTGTTCCTATTCATCCCTATGGGATTATAAGCGAAGCCCAACATCGCGCTGGATGTTTATCCATATCCAGTCAATTGCAATATCAATTATTAGAAGAATTGTGCGATGAATTAGCTAGAAATGGTTATCATAAAATTGTGATTATTAATGGTCATGGAGGAGCAAGAAATTTCTTAAGATATTTTGCTCAATCTCGTCTTGAAAAACCGCATGACTATGTTGTTTATGTCATTGATGCTCATTTTAGACATGAAAACCAAACACAAGCATTTTTAAAAGAATACGGTCCAATGGACGGAGGTGGACATGCAGATATGATTGAAACCAGTGAGATCATGCATTTGCATCCAGATACTATTCATATGGAACGATTAGTACAAGAACAAACTTATGAAGACAAACAATTAAATGTTTTAGAAGAAAATGGCGTTTTTACTGGCATTTGGTGGTATGCAAAATATCCTCAACATATTGCTGGAAATCCTTATAATGCAACAGCAAAAAAGGGAGAGGTCATTCATCAAATTCATGTTGAAAATATTGCAAAAGCCATCAAAGTCATTAAGGAAGATAATTTATCTTTAAAACTTCAACAAGAGTTTTATCAAAAAAGAAATCATCCTGAAAAGTAAAATTATGAATGAGGAGATCATTCTATTAAATTTATTTTTTTGATACAAAAAATAGAATTGCTGAAAATTTCCAACAATTCTATTTTTATTTTTTGCTAAAATTGTAATTAGATATTTTTTGATTTATTTTTTAAATTTCAAATTTTACTATCTATATTTTTCATCGTATTATTTTAAACATTCAGCAATGTCTGTATAACTTACAAGAGTTACATTACCCATTTTGTTTGCTTGGTCAATACAGCCTTGAGTAAAACCAGATTTAGAAAATAGATAAAGGTGAATATATTTATAGGAAAATAGTTTGCTACGTTTTACAAGAGTTTCTAAGACACTTTGGTTTACTTTTTCATTCGTCCATTTGCACTCAGCAAAAAGGGCAGTATTTTTGTCCTGTTCACCCATAATGTCAATCTCTGTTTGACATTTTTCAATGGGATCGTTGCCCCACCAACGACCTAAAGATGTGAACTCTACGGGACATTTATTCGTTAAAAGTTGTTTCCAAAGATATTGTTTACAGATATCTTCAAAAATTTTTCCCATATAATCAGATAATTTTGGCTCAATACGTTTATACACCAAATCGGTGGCTCCACGGGCAATAATAGAATTGTTTTCTAGTACAAAACGGTACCAAAAACGAAACATGTTATCTTCAATAGAATAAATGGCTTTGTGAGATGCCTTTTCGCCATAAGGAGTCTCTTTTTGTATGATACCAAGATTCATTAAGGTTTTAATATAGGCAGAACAAACATTGGTATTTTCATTAATTTGATTAGAAATTTCTGACATACGGGAGGCTCCTTTAGCAATTGCTGTAATAATTGCTGTATAAATAGCAGGCTCACGCACTTCTTGTTTCAAAAGATTTATGGGTTCCTCATATAAGAATGAAATCGGATTCAAGAATGTGTTTTTGATATTATCTTCAACACTTAAAGTATCATCCATTTGTATTAAGTATTGTGGTGTGCCTCCAACAATACCATAAATCAAAGCTTTTTCCTCGTTAGAAAACTTTTTAAAATAATGGCAAGTTTCTTCAAAATCAAAAGGCATGATTTTCATTTGTGCTGTTCTTCTGCCATATAGAGGTGCCTTGTATGCTAAAACATGATCTTCCATATAAGATATGGAAGAACCACAAAGAATAAGCATAAGTTTAGAAGAATCTTTATATTTGTCTATTAACAATTGTAAAGTAGAAGAAAGACTTTTTGAAGACCGAGCCACATATGGGAATTCATCGATGGTAAGAATGAGACGTTCTTTTTGGGAAAGTTTAAACACATATTCCAATGCTGCTTGAAATGATAGAAATGAAGTTTCTGTTTCAATGCCACTGTCATATTCGATAATACTTTTACTAAAATTTTCAAGATTTTGTTTGGTGTTGCTTTCCACTCCCATAAAATAAATGGCTTTTTTATCATCAAGAAATTTGTTGATAAGTGCAGTTTTGCCCACACGTCGACGCCCATAGATTACCACAAATTCAAACTTGTTTGATATATATAATTTTTCTAAAGCATTTAATTCTTTCTCTCGTCCAATAAACATTATGTTTTACCTCCTTTTTAAATCATAGCATACTTTAAAAATTAGTCAAGTATGATTTGGCAAATCTAATTTGACTATTTTTGATGTAATATTAATAATTTGTGTCTACCCCTGTATCAATAATTACTATATCTGTAGTTAGTTTTTTCATTCCAGTTTACTCCTATTTATAATATTTTGCTTGGCTCTCATACATCTTTTTATAAAGTCCTTTTCTTTTCATTAATTTTTTATAATTATCATTTTCTACAATTTTTCCTTTGTCCAAAACCAATGTTTTATCCGAATAAAAGGTACTTCCCATTCGATGAGAAATAAAAATAATTGTTTTATCTTGTTTAGACAATTCATAAATATTTTTAAATAAATCATATTCTGCCAAAGGATCAATCGTTGCAGTAGGTTCATCAAAAATAAATATTTTTGAATCTTTATATAAGGCTCTAGCAATTGCCAATTTTTGTTCTTCCCCACCTGAAAATTCCACGCCATTTTCATCAAATCGTTTTGTATAATTGGTATGAATGCCAACTTCAGCAATTAAATCATTTAAATTTAGACAATTTAAAACTTTTTCTAATTTTTTATTATCAATATTTTTGTCAAACATAATGTTTTCCTTAATGGAATAACAAAACATTTTATAATCTTGAAATGTTACACTGAAAAGAGATTGATAGTAATCATAATCAAAATTTTTTATGTTTTGCCCATTAAAATAAATATTTCCTTGGTTAGGATCATATAAGCGTAATAATAGTTTTATTAATGTAGACTTTCCAGAACCATTATCTCCTACAATAGAAGTGATTTGATTTTTAAAAATTTTAAAACTAATATTTTTTATTGCGTATTCTTTTGAGTTTGGATATTTAAAAGACACATTATCAAATTCGATAAGAGGAGTATTTTCGCTTTTTTTGCTGTTTAAATTTAAGGGATGACGAAATTCATTAGGTATAGACAAATATTTTTCAAAATCATCAAAATAATATAGAGCATTGTTAATCATAAATATACAATCAATGATGTCATCGAATGAATTTGACATTTGCGTGATCGCGGATATATAAATTAAAAATTCACTTAAAAACAGATTGCCTTCTCTAAATTTTAGGATAGCAAATAAATAAATAATAAATAAACGTATAACATCAATAATTTTACTTGTTGTGGAGAACAAAAGATTATTTTTATTTATTCTTTTTTCTATTTTTAAAATATTAAAAGATACTTCTTTATATTTTTTTATTAATAATTCTTTTGCATCAAAAATACGAATTTCTTTTCCTATTTTATAATTTTCAAGACAATCTAATAGATATTTTCCTTTATAAGTATATTGGGATAATTCATCATTTAGTTTCTTTTTAATTTTTTGTTCTTTTTTACTAATTACATAATCAATAATAATTGTAACAACAACAAATAATATTAACCAAAAATTAATTCTCCAAAAAACAATAAACATGATTACAAAAGTAATTGATTTATTCAAAACATAATTCAATAATAAAATAGGAATATCTTGCCAATGATAAATATTATCAAATGCATTAAAATATAAATTTTCAACATCCTCATTTAAGCATTTAGTATAATCTAAATTGGCAGCTTTTTTATTTAATAGGCAATACATTTTATTGTCCAAATATTTTGAATCTCTCGTAATTTTTAATTTTAAAATAGAAACAATAAAACTACTAATTGAAATAAGGATTGCCATACTAATCAAAAGAATAGCGATAAATTTTTTACTTTTGTTATCAATAAGAAATTGAACAAACATTGCAGGGAGAAAGACATTCATTATATTAATTATTTCTGTAAAAAAACCTAAAATAAAAAATATAAACAAGGATTTTTTGTTGCTTTTTTGATTTAGTTTTAAAATCGCAACTACTTTTTTTACTTTTTTCATAGTTTTTGCCTCTTTAGTTTTAGCTTAAGAATCAATATACATTTTTGCTTGCAAATGAAACATTTTAGAATAAAAACCTTTTTTCTTTAATAATGCTTTATGAGGGCCCTCTTCTATGATTTTTCCATCACTCATGACAATTATTCTATCAACCATTTTACAAGAAGAGAGCCGATGAGAAATAAATACTATAGTTTTATTGGTTGTTGATTTTAAAAATTGATTATAAATTTCTGCTTCACTTTGAGGAGATAATGAAGAGGTAGGTTCATCTAATATGATCATTGGCGAGTCTTTATATAATGCTCTAGCAATTGCTAATTTTTGACTTTCTCCACCGGATAACTCTATACCATTTTCATGAAATAAGGTTGTAATTCCTAAATTTAAGTCTTGATAAAATTCTAATGATTTTAATATGTGGTTCATTTTATTTTCATCGATATTTTTTCCCATTCCAATATTTTCTTTGATTGTGAAATTAAAAATAGTATAATCTTGAAAAATTGTTGAAATCTTGGAAATATAGTCTTTGAAATCAAGATTTTTAATATTAATTCCGTTGAGATAAATATTTCCACTAGTTGGTTCATATAATTTAAGTAATAATTTTATCAATGTACTTTTTCCTGCGCCATTATCTCCAACAATGGCAATTTTATCTTTTGCGGAAATTTTTAAATTAATATTTTTTAATGCATAATCTTCTTTTCCATCATATTTAAAATAAACATTTTTAAATTCTATTGTTTCTATATTGGATATATTTATAGAATTTGTTTTTTTAGATTGATTATCAATATTTATAAAATCATGAAATTTTTTTAATAAAGAAATAGCTTTGTGAATTCCAATAGATTGAGAAATAATACCATTGATTAGTCCTAATAATCGGAAAAGAGCAGTTGAATAGATAATAAAATCAGAAATCGCTAAATTCCCTATTGAATATAAGTAAATGGTATACCCATAAATGGAAACGATTTGAATAAATATTAAAATGTTTGAAATAAAATTTGTTTTGTTATATTTTTTTAAATATTTAGACATTAAATTATAATTTTCTTGGTTGTGAAGATCTAATTTATTAACGATATAGTTTTGTAATTGGTAAGATCTAATCTCTTTTGCAAAACTTTTTTCTGGGAGCCAAAATCGAGCATAATTTATTTTTCTACCAATTTCATTAGAGTCATCAAATTCTTTAATTTCAGTTGCTGTATTTTTTAGACAAATTCCACAATGAATAGCAATTAAACATATGATGATGATTTTAATTATCCAAGAGATTTCTTGGAAAATATACAATATTCCAATTAAAGAAACGAATGAAGTAATTATTTCTATAATATTATTTATTGAATCTTCAATTAAATTTTGAGAAATACATTTTCTTGCAGCATCAAATTGAACTAATGTTTGATTTTTTTCTAAATTTTGATATTTGATTTCAATGCTTTTATCGTATATTTTTTGTTGGAGTTTGATGTTAATTTCAGCATAACTTTCATTTTTTTTGATGTTAAAAATTTTAATTAGAAAAAAGGAAATTAATTCAATCGTGATAAAAATAATAACAAGATAAATTGATTTTTTAAATTCGTTTTGCGATAGAAAATCAATTAAGTAACCCGGAAATAAAATAGAAGTAAAAGTATTTATAATGGATAAAATTTGTATTAAAAAAATATAAATATAAATTTGCCATTTATATTTAGCAATAATTATGAAATTTTTTTTAAGAATAGTAAACATAGTTTTTAATCGTTAATTTTTCTCCTATTAAGTTTTAATAACCTTTAAATAATTTTTAGTATTAAATGAGTTTCGTTCCTTTCTTTTATTTTGATTTTTAAGAGACTTTCATTTTTTTAATATAATGATTTCAAAAATATAATTTATATCTATATTTATTTTACAAGATAAAATATTTTAACGCAAGTAGACGAACAAAATAAAAAGTAAACACTTGCTTATTTTGAAAGTGTTTACTTTTTTGATAAATTTAAATTTATAATTTTATTTACATTTAAAAATCTCACCATTGATTTTGTTTAAATCAATATGGTTTTGATTCGAATAAGCACATGCTTTTCCAATGACTTCAGCGATATCACGCAAGGTTGCTTGAATTCGAACCGATGCTTCAACTCGAAAACTACAAGATAAATGCCGACCGCCAACAATCAGGTTATCACAGTGTTTAGAAATTAAACAACGATAAGGAATTTCATAATACTCACCTGGTTGATATCGATGTAAATCCTCTTCTTTGATTTCGTGATCGTGATGAACATCAACATACCAATCGGCTTTCGCAATACCATCCTTAAATTTTGCTTGATTGAGATAATCTTGTTCTGTTAAAACATAATCACCAATAATACGGACTGATTCACGAATGCCTAACATATCAGCAATTTTGCTGACAAAGGCGTTTTCAAATCCAGGGATATAGCCTTTTAAAAAGCGACTAAATCTTTGAACCATCATTCTTCCTTCACTAGCATAGTAACTAAATCCATCAGGAGTGTTGACATCTTTACAATTCGGCAATTCTGGACAATTAAAAGACATTACATTGGGTTTGCCTGGTACTGCAAATCCTTGAATATATTTAACATCGGCTGAAGTAATGACCCCATCTTGAATGGCTTTTTCAAAATAAGGAATTAAGGCTTTGTCTCTAATAAATTCTAAATGATTCGAATCTTCAACTGCAGGAATACCAAATCCTTGATATTGAATAGAACGTAAAAAATCACATAATTTAAAATAATCAACATTAGCCATTTCAAAACGCAATGAAACAGATTGGTGCATGCCGTTTTCGCCTTGATCATCAATAGGCACACCGGCAGCTTTAGATACTAAAGCTTCTGCTGTTGTATCAACAAATGTTTTGGCTTCAATGGCATATAAATCATTGTGAATATAAGCGATGGCATAGCTAATTTTATTGTTTTCTTTGATGACATCAATAAATGTGGCATCATAATAAATTTGGCCTTTTGATTCTCTAATTTTTTGATCATAAAAAGTAGCAAAATCTTCACCATTAAAAGATAAAGCATAAGGGCCGGCGTTGTATTTAGAATCAGGACTATATTTTAGGAATTCTTCATTTAATTCTTTCGTTAATGTTCCGCCTCCAACTTTTGTAGCCATGAAAGGATGAACTAAAGCTCTAGTTTCACTTCCACCTAAATAAATTCCTTTTTCTAAAATAATTACGGATTGCTGATGATTTAAAGCAGAAAGGGCAACGACAACGCCGCTTGTGCCGCCTCCAATGACTAAAACATCACAAGAATTTAACACTTTTATTTCTTTTTGATTATATAAAATGGTTTTCATCTTTATCACCCTCTTTATTTTATATCAAATGAAAAAAAAAAGATAGAATGATGTATAATAAAAAAAGAAAGGAAGATAAACTTATGGACATGTTAGTCAATTTATATGATTTAAAAGAATCAAAAGAGGAAGAAAAAACTTTTCAAATTCAAAGAATTTTATCACCTAATATTTATTTATTAGAAGAATTTATAAAAAAATACTTTCATCCTGGTTGGGCAAGTGAATCAAAAGCAGCTTGCTATAAAGCAAACCCGACTTGTTTTATCGCTACTATGGATCAAAAAATTGTCGGCTTTGCTTGCTATGATGCAACAGCAAAAGGCTTTTTTGGACCATTAGGGGTGGCTTTAGAAAAAAGAAATCAAGGGATTGCAAAAGCATTAGTGCTTCAAACGTTAAAGGCCATGAAAGAAGATGGTTATGCTTATGCGATTATTGGAAGTGTTGGTGAAAACGTCATTCCGTTTTATGAAAAAGTTTGCCAAGCTGTTCCAATTGGTGGCGAAAAATCGGTTTATCAACGAATGATTTAAATACCAATAAAAATTGTAAAAACTCCAATAAAAACAAGATAAATAGCAAAATAGCGATAATGTTTATTATTAAATTTTTTAAAAATAAAAGTTAAAGAAAGTAAAGTAAAAATAAAAGCAACAATCATAGCAATCATCGATAAAATTACCATTTGAGAATCTTGAAATAAATATTTCGCATCATCTAAAGAAAAAATAAAACTGCCCAAAGCTGCAGGAATAAAGAGCAAAAAAGCAAATTCTTTTGCTTTTTCTTGTTTTAAAGAAGCACATTTTGCCCCACTTAAAGTCATTCCACTTCTTGAAACACCCGGGAAAATTCCTATTAGTTGAGCAAAACCAGTATAAATAGCGGCTTTCAAATCGACTTTTTCTTTATTTCCTTCTTTTAAAAAACTGATGATTAATAAAACAAAGGCGGTAAAAAGAAAACTAAAACCAACAAATAATAAGTTGGAAAATAAGGATTCAATGGAATCTTGAAATAGTATTCCGATAACACCAATCGGAATACTTGCTATAATGATATATAAAAGAAGTAAAAAATCATCTTTTCGGTCTTTATTTTTATAAAATAAATATTGAAAACTACCGCTTATGATGCGATAAATTAATTTTCTAAAAAAAATAAGTAAGGCTAATAAAGATGCAAAATGCAAAAATATAGTAAAAGTAGCAATAGCGGACTCATTTACTTTTAAAAGATGTTGAGCAACCATTAAATGTCCACTACTTGAAATGGGTAGAATTTCTGATATTCCTTGTAAAAAACCTAGAAATATATATTTTAAGATTTCGATGAATCGTTCCATGAGCATACCCCTTTAATATAATTATAAATATCATTGAAAGGATTATGCCTCATATCAAACCAATGTACATCGAATTGATGTTTTAGCCATGTCATTTGTCGTTTTCTGTATTGTCTTGTTTTTAATTTGATTTGTTCTTTACATTCTTCTAAAGAACATTTCCCTTGTAGATAGTCTTGAATTTGTTGGTAACCAATCGCTTTAGAAGCAGTTGATTGTGTGGGAAGATTTTTAACTTCTTCAATGATTGGTTGCAAAAACATTTCCTCAACACGATTATTAATTCTTTGATTCAATTCTTCTACCGGTAAAGTTAAACCAATAAAAATACAATCATAAAGCAAATGATGCTTTTGTTGATTTAACAAAGAAGATTTTGATTCACCAGTATTTTCATAGATTTCAATCGCTCGTAAAACTCTTCTTCGATTATTTGGATGTAAGATTTTGGCGCTTTCTGCATCGATTTGGGTTAAATAATCAAATAATTGTTGATTGGTAAAATCTTGATATTTTTTTTGTATTTCTTGATGTTGATTTTCTTTTTGTTCTTTAAATTCATAATCATATAAAGCGGCTTTAATATAAAGACCTGTTCCTCCGACAATAATGGGGGTTTTATTTCTATTTTGAATTTCTTTGATTTTTAAACGGATATTTTTTTGATAATCGGCAACATTATAATCTTGACTAATAGGCAAAAAACTAAATAGATGATGAGGAACACCTTCCATTTCTTCTTTTTTAATTTTTGCCGTTAAAATGTCTAATCCTTGATAAACTTGCATTGCATCTCCGTTAATGATTTCGCCATTTAATTTTTTTGCTAATTGAACGGAAAGATGCGTTTTGCCTACAGCAGTGGGACCAACAATAACAATTAAAGGCTTTTTCATCTTAGGTTCTTTTAAAAGCCTTTTGTAGTTCTTGAAGGGTATATTTTAAAAGTGTTGGTCGGCCATGAGGACAAGTATAAGGATTTTGACAAGCAAATAAATCATGAATAATTTTTTCCATATCCGAGAAAGATAGGTGAGCGTTTGCTTTTAAAGAGGCCTTGCAAGCCAAAGTGGCAATGGCATAATCTTTTAAGGCATTTAAATCAATTTTTTTATTTTGAATAATTTGTTGAATCAAGGTTTCAACATAGGTTTTTAAATCAATTTTATCTAAATAATAGGGAACATGAGTAATTTTAATAGCATTATTTCCAAATAATTCGGCATCGATTTTGACTTCTTTTAATAGAGATAAATGCGGAAGTAATTCTTGATAATCACTATTAGAAAGTTCAATGACCAAAGGAAATAATAAATCAATGGAATGATGATTTTCTAAAAATAGTTTTTGATAGCGTTCATATCGAATTCTTTCCGCAGCAGCGTGTTGATCAATAATAATAAAACCATCTTGACTTTGAGCTACAATATAGGTTCCATGAATTTGCCCAATTGGAAGATAATAATGATCTTCTTGATGCGGTAAACTTTGAGGAATAACAAATTCAGTTTCATTAGAATTTTCCATTTGTGTGAAAGATGAAGGATAAGTTTCTTCTTTTTCTTGAATAGAAAAATCAAAAAAAGGTTGAATGGGTTGTCGTTCTTGTCTTGTTGAAGACATTCGAATTTCATTGATTTTTTTAGTTTGTGTGAGTGTTTCATGAATCGTTTCTTTTATTAATTTTCTTAAATCAAATTCTTTAGAAATCCGAATATCTTGTTTGGTTGGATGAATATTGACATCTAAAATCGTTGGATCGGCTTCAATATATAAAACTGTAAAAGGATAACGATTTTCAAACAATAGTTCATGATAACCTTCAATCACACTATCGGTTAAACCTTTATTTTTAATATAACGGCCATTGACATACGTAAAAATACTATAACGATTCGATTTAGAAAAAGAAATAGAACTGGTATAGCCATAAATTTTAAAATCATGCGTTTGTTTTTCAAAATAATGCATGTTTTTAGCCACTTGTAGTCCAAAAATTTCTGATAAAATTTCAATAATATCGTCTTTGCCGCTTGTTTGAAACATTAATTTTTGATTAGAATACAATGAAAAACTAATTTCTGGATGAGCTAGAGCTAATTTATTCGCAATATCTAAAATAGCAGAAAATTCGCTTGAATCGGCCTTGAGATATTTTAATCTAGCAGGTGTGTTATAAAATAATTCTTCTACTTGAATGATAGTTCCTCTTGTTAAGGCACAAGGTTCAATACGAACCACTTCACTATTCAAACACACTAATTTTGTTCCTACTTGGTTTTCTTCGCAAGTCATTAAAGTAAATTTGGATACAGAACTAATTGCACTCAAAGCTTCTCCACGGAAACCCATGGTTTGAATAGAAAATAAATCATAATCCGTTTTAATTTTACTCGTTGCATGGCGACGAATGGATAAAATAGCATCTTCTTTAGACATGCCAATGCCATTATCTTTGACTTCAATGAGCGTTCTTCCACCATCAATAATACGAATTTGGATTTGTGTTGCTTTGGCGTCAATGCTATTTTCAACCAATTCTTTAACGACACTACTTGGACGTTCGACAACTTCTCCAGCAGCAATTTTATCCGCTAATGCAGGATCTAAAATAGAAATGCGGTTCATTTATTCCCCTTCTTTCATTTTTTGTTTTAATTGATAAATAAAATTTAACGCTTCCATCGGAGAAGATTCTAAAGGATTAAAATCTTTTAATTCTTTGTACCAATCTGGTTCTTTGGGTTTCTTATTTTCTACTTGCTGAATGATAGAAATTGTAGATAAGGTTACTGAAGGGTTCTTTTCCCTTTCAAGCAAAATATCTTTAGCACGATCTAATAAAGAATCGGGCAAATGAGCTAATTTTGCAACATTAACACCATAAGATTTATTGGTTGCACCAGGAACCATTTTATATAAAAATGTAACTTTATCATTTTCTTCTACAACGGCCGCGTGTAAATTTGTAAGTCCTTTTAACGATGAAGAAAGAGCGGTCAATTCATGATAATGTGTAGAAAATAAAGTAACTGCTTGAATGTGTAGACAAATATATTCAATAATGGCTTGTGCTAAAGCCATGCCATCAAAGGTAGCCGTTCCTCTACCTACTTCATCAAAGATGATTAAAGAGTTTTTCGTAGCATGTTGTAAAGCATAGTTGACTTCGTTCATTTCTAACATAAAAGTGGATTGTCCCGAAATCATATCATCACTAGCACCAATTCGCGTATAAATGCCATCAAATAAAGGTAAATTGGCTGAATCTGCAGCAACAAAACACCCCATTTGTGCCATAATAATAGCCACAGCAACCTGCCGCATATAGGTTGATTTTCCACCCATATTTGGGCCACTAATTAATAGAAAATAAGTATTTTCATCAATATGAACATCATTAGGAATATAATTTGTTGAGCGATTGATGACTTCCATCACAGGATGACGACCATTAATAATTTCTACTTTATTTTCATGATTAAAAGAGGGTTTAACATAATGATTACTAATGGCAATTTCAGCAAAAGATCGGATGACATCTAAATAGGAAATTACATCAGCCACTTGTTGAATTTCTTTGGTTAACGATTTAACTTCATTTCGTAATTGATTAAAAATTTCATATTCTAATTTAATGATTTTATCATCGGCACTTAATATAAATTTTTCTTTTTCTTTTAATTCTTCGGTGATGAAACGTTCTGAATTAGAAGTGGTTTGTTGACGAATGTAACCAAATTCATCTTTAATAGCTCCCAAATAAGATTTCGTAACTTCAATATAATAGCCAAAAACTTTATTAAAACCAATTTTTAAGGTCTTAATTCCTGTTTTTTCTCTTTCTTTATTTTCTAAATTAGCTAAATAATTTTTGCCATCTTTACTGGCTAGTTTTAAATCATCTAAAGTGGAATCATACCCAGGTTTTATCATTCCGCCTTCTTTGACACTTAAAGGAGGATTATCGCAAAGGGCCGATTCTAATTTTTGAACCATGGGATCTAAAGTTAAAATTTGATTACTAAAAGTGTCTAAAGAAAGTTCTTGTAATAATTTTTTAATGGAAGGCATGACTTTAAAAGATTTTAACAATTGTAATAAATCTCTTGCATTGGCATTTCCATAACTGATTTTAGCGATTAAACGTTCTAAATCATAAACTTCATTTAAATAACTTGCTAATTCTTGTCGACGCAAATAATCTTTTGTAAATGTTTCAACATGCGTTAAACGTTCTTCAATTGCTGCTTGATTATATAAAGGGCGATTGATAAATTTTTTTAATAATCTTGCACCCATTGCGGTTTTGGTTTTATCTAATAGCCAACATAAACTTCCATAACGATCATCACTTCTGACCGTCCTTGTCAATTCTAAATTGACAGATGAATTGTTGTCAATTTTTAAATATTGTGAAGATTGAATGACTGATGCCATTTTTAAATATTCGATAGGTCTTTTTTGCGTATTTGTGAGATAAAAAACTAATTTAGATAAGGTGTGAACTTGTCTCACATCTTTAATACTTGCGGTAATTTCATGCATTTCAAGAGGCATTGCTTCTTCTTCAGAAATGGTGATAAAAAATTGTCCTTTTTTATTGAAGTCTTTACTATATTTTGCTTGAATAGCAGGAGTAGTAACAATTTCTTTGCAATCTAAAGCAAGCAATTCATTGGTTAAAAGAAAAATATCAGAGGCCACATTCATAACCCCTAATTCACCAGTGGATAAATCACAATAAGCTAAGCAAAAAAAGGTAGAAAAATCATCAACATAGGCAATATAATTATTTTTCTTTTCATCCAATCCTAAGTTAATTAAAGTTCCAGGTGTAATAATTTGAACAACATCTCTTTTGACTATTCCTTTGGTAACGGTTTGAGGGTCTTCTAATTGTTCGACAATCCCAACTTTATATCCTTTTTTAATTAAAGTTTCAATATAGGAAGTAATGGAATGATAAGGAACGCCACACATAGGAACTTTTTCATCGGCTCCTGCATTTTTCCCCGTTAAAACAAGTTCTAATACTTTTGATGCAATTTTAGCATCTTCAAAAAACAATTCATAAAAATCACCCAATCGAAAAAGAATGAGTGTATCAGGATATTGCTCTTTGATTTCTAAATATTGCATCATCATTGGCGTATATTTTGGTTTTTCTTTCATACTAACACCTCTACCATCTCATCTATTTTAACATAAAATCAAAGAAAAAAGAATTTTTTATCCAAAAATCGACAGAAAAAGTTCAGCATTCTTTCATTGGATTTTTAGGGTAATTGTGATATGATTATTTTGGCCTTAAAAGGAGTGAAAAGTAAATGGAGTATAAAAGTAAAAATGTTGAGGATACGTTTACTTTAGCAACAAAATTAGCTCAAATCATTCCATATGGCAGTATTATCCTTTTAAATGGTGATTTGGGTGCAGGGAAAACCACCTTTGTTCAAGGATTTGGTAAAGCTTTAGGAATTAAAACACCAATAACCAGCCCTACTTTTACCATTTTAAAAAAATATGCCATTGATGCGAATCATGAACTTGTTCATGTCGATGCTTATCGTTTAGAAAATAGTGTTTTTATGGAGTTAGAAGAAGAGATTACACCCAATAATATCGTTTTTATTGAATGGAGTAATTTTCTTTTAAATCAAGAAATACTTCATGAATTTTTTGCAATTGATATTCATTACCTTAGTAAAAATCAACGAAAATTTGTTTTTCGCGCTCAAGGTGAAAAATATCAAAAAATATTGAATCAGGTGATAGAATGTATAAATTGTATTTAGATACCTCTACAAAATTTTTGTGTGTTGGCATTACACAAGATGATCAAATTATTTATCAATATGAACAAATTGCTGAAAAAAAACAATCAGAAATGGCAATCCCGGTTTTGCAAGAAGCGTTAAAACAATCCCATATTGAATTAAAAGATATTCAAGAAGTTTGTGTAACGATAGGACCTGGCTCTTTTACAGGAATTCGGATTGGCATGTGTATTGCCAAAACACTAGCTTATGCCAACCAGATTCCTTTAAAAGCAATTACGAGTCTTAATGCGTATGCAACGAATCAAGATAGCATTGTTGTTTTAGATGCAAAAGCCAATCGATGTTATTTAGGCATCTATCATCAACACAAACCTGTTATCCAAGAATGTGTAGTGCCATTAACAAAAGCGCAAGAAATCATAAAATCTTTTTCTAATTATGATTCTATTTTAGATGCTCATCTTTTAAACTTACCAGCAAAACCAGTACAAAATGTGATTCAGCAAATGATTATTATTGCAAACAAAACACAACCCATAGAAAATATTGATGCTTTGATTCCATTATATTTAAAGGATGAATAAAATGACGATAGAACCGCTTTTAAAAGAGGATCTTGATTCTATCATTCTATTAGAACAAGAATTATATTTAAAACCATGGCAAAAAAAAGATTTCTTGTATGAACTAGAAGAAAATCCCTTTGCTTATTATTTTAAAATGGTGGACAATCAAAAAATTATTGGATATATGGGCTTTTGGATTACTTTTGATATTGCACAAATTACAAAAATTTCAATTTGCAAAGCCTATCAAGGGAAAAAACTTTCTTATATTTTAATGCAAGATTTAGAAAAAAGAGTACGTCTAGCACATTGTAAAAGCCTTTCTTTAGAAGTACGTATTAGTAATCAAGTAGCGATTCATGTCTATCAAAAATGTGGTTTTAAAATTGAAACCCTACGCAAAGATTACTATGATAATCATGAAGATGCCTACTTGATGGTAAAGGAGTTGAAAACAAATGATCATTTTAGCGATAGAAACGAGTTGTGATGATACGAGTGTGGCTGTTTTAAAAGATCAAGAATTATTATCCAATGTCGTTTCTTCACAAGTTGCTTTTCATAATAAATACGGAGGTGTGATGCCAGAATTAGCATCGCGTTTGCATGTAGAAAAAATTACTTATGTATTAAAAGAAGCGATAGAAACAGCAAAAATTTCACTTCAAGATGTCGATTATATTGCTTTTACACAAGGACCAGGATTAATTGGGTCTTTACATGTAGGAATGCAGGCAGCTAAAACCCTTTCTTTATTGTTAAAAAAACCTTTAATTCCGATTCATCATTTAGCAGGGCACATTTATGCCAATCGCTTTGTTCAAGACTTTACTTTTCCATTGCTAGCATTGGTTATTTCTGGCGGCCATACAGAATTTGTCTATATGGAAAAAGAATGTTCGTTTAAAGTGGTTGGTTCAACCCTTGATGATGCCGTTGGTGAAGCGTATGACAAAGTTTCACGCTTATTAGGACTTGGTTATCCTGGAGGTCCCATTATTGATCAATTAGCACAAAAGGGGGAAGCCATTTATCCTTTACCTTTACCTAAAAACGATCAAACTTTAGATTTTTCTTATAGTGGTTTAAAATCAGCTGTAATTCATTTAATTCATCGATTAGAAAGTAAAAATATCGCTTATAAAAAAGAAGATATTGCGGCATCTTTTCAAAAAGTGGCGGTAGAAATTTTATTACAAAAAACCAAAAAAGCATTAAAAAAATATCCGGTTAAGACCTTTGTTTTAGCTGGTGGAGTCGCAGCTAATCATGAACTTAGAGAAAAAATGCAACAAATGATGGAACATGATTTTTTAAATATTCAATGTATTTTTCCAAAACTAAGTTTGTGTGGAGATAATGCAGCAATGATAGGAATGTGTGCTTACTATAAATTAAAAGAAAATCAACAAGGATCTTCATTAGATATTAGTGCTTTAGCGTCGTATCCGATAGAAAATTTTTAAAAAATCATTAGAAATCTTATAAAATGACAAAATTCGTTTTTTGAAATGGGTATACTTTGCAATGGTTAGAGGTGATACACATGAAAAAAACGATTTTTTTGTGTTTATTTTGTCTTCTTTTTCCTTTTTTTATTCAAAAAGAGACAAAAAACGTACAAGCAGAATCAACGTCTTTTCGAAATTTTAGTATTTCTTCAGGAAAAAATCATAGTTTACTAAAGACAGATACTGGTGAAATTTTTGCTTGGGGAACATGGGGAGATATAAGCTTAGAAAGTGATTTAGAAACATTTTCCAAAATTTATCCATCAGATATTACGAATTTAATATCCTTACAAAATAATGATTCGATTAAAGAAGTGAGTAGTGGAGATCAACACAGTTTTATATTAACGGAATTTGGAGAAGTTTATAGTTTTGGTTTTGATGGACAAGGGCAGTTAGGCGATGGTGGAGAAGTTTACTTTGTTGGGGATTTAAACTATGCCTCGCAACTCAAAAAAGAAGCAAGTTGTATTACAGAGCTTTTTGATTTACAACCAGGAGATAAAATTATTCAAGTTGATGGAGGTTCGAATTTTAGTGTCGCATTATCGCAAATGGGTGATGTCTTTACTTTTGGAGAAAATAATAACGGACAGCTAGGTATTAATCAACAAGAAAATGTTTACCAAACAGCACCAATTAAAATTACAGAAAATTTTGATTTACAAGAAGATGAACAAATTACAAAAATTGCAGTTGGATCTTCTCATGCTTTGGCTTTGACACAACTTGGAAATGTTTTTGTTTGGGGAAATAATAATTTTGGGCAATTAGGAAATGACAAAAGAGGAATCAATGCCTATAAACCAGAAAAATTGGAACTTTATGGAGAAAAAGCAATTCAAATTGCGTGTGGTAGTTTTCATAGTTATGTTTTAACGAATTTAAATTTTTTATATGGATTTGGTTATAATGGCTATGGACAATTAGCTGATAAGGCCGTTATTGTTCACACCGGAAATGATAAAAGTGTACCTTATGAAATGTCTAAGAATTTTAATTTAGAAGTGAATGAAAAAATTGTGGATATCTATAGCGGATTCTTCTATGGAATGGCCATTACATCCAATCATAATATTTTTAGTTTTGGTCAAAATAGTAGCGGACAATTAGGAACTAGAACCAACATCTCCATTTCTACTCCACAAAAAATAACTCAAAATGTTCCTTTTTCAACAGAAGATCAAATTCAATCTTTAGCACTAGGTGAAAAGCATAGTTTAATGGTTTCTAGTCGTGGAGAAGTTTATTCATGGGGAGACAATAGTTCTGGACAGTTAGGAGAAGATTACTCTATATCTTTAATTTTAACACCGAATGATATTACTGAGAATTTTCCACCGATTATTTCTTTTTCTACTTTAGGAAGTTCCATTTATCAACAAGAATATGAAGTGTCCGTCAAAATCCAATATATTAACCACTTAGCTATTGAAGAATTTAGTTATGCATGGTCTCATACCGATCAAGAAAAACCCATTGACACATGGGAAAATGGTAGTACCGATCAACCAATTTGTTTAAAAGATGGGGACGGAACGTATTATTTATGGATTCAAGTTGTCAATTTACATGAAATTTCTTTTTATAAAGTATCCTCTGCATTTTATGCGGATAGTATAAAGCCAACTTTGCAAGTTCATCAAATTGACAATACGCCTGTCAATTCAAATGAAATCGTAGATGGTTCGGTTTATGTTAAAGCTTCTGATAATAATGAAGGAGTAAAAATTGCTTATCGAATCGATTTTCATGGTGATTTTGTTGAAATTGATGAAAAAGAACATGTATTTAATGAAGATGGAACCTATGAAATTAAAGCCATCGATGTGGCTAATAATCAATCAGATATTTTCCTTTTTAGAATTGATACGCAAAATCCTTATATTCTATCCATGAATCAAGATTTAATTCAAAACAACACTTATTTTACAAGAGAAAAGAAATTGACTATCCAATCCAGTGAATTAGTTTTAGGTTATTTTTTAAATGATCAAGATTATATTACAGCTTTAAATGAAGAAAGCGATGAATTTACCATTCAACTTAAAAAAGGAAAAACGACCATTCGTTTAGTGGATATTTCAGGTAAAGTTTCTCAAGTTTATGAAATTGATTATAAACCTTACTTTTTAGAAGATACGGAATTATTATTATGGATTTTTGGAACAACGGCATCTGCTATTATTTTAATTGTTGTCATTGTTTATACCATTCGTTCTAAAAAACAAATTAAAAATGGATTAAAATAGTGATATTAAATCACTATTTTTTGTTTTGAAAGTTATACAAGGATAGTATATAATGTAAATGGCTGAAAAAAGGGGATATCATGAAACAAAAAACAAAAATAGCTGGAATCTTGATGCTTGTTCTCATTTTAACACTCCTTTTTGTTCTTCTTCCTTTTTTAATTAATGGAAAGTATTTAACTTGGATTGGTATCATCAAAGAAAAAGATGGGATTACACAACATGCAACTTTTTTACAATATTTAACAAGAACAGATTGGAATTTTGTCAATCATTTTGATTTTAATATTGGATTAGGAGCAGATTATTTTGTTAGTTTTATTTATTATATGATTTTAGATCCCTTTAATTTGTTTTTACTTGTTTTTCCATTTTCTGATTTTTTAATTTCTTATAGTTTATTGATTGTACTAAAATTTTTGGCATGTGGCATTTTTATGGACATTTATTTGAGGCATAAAAAAATAGAAGTTAAAATTGCCATTCCTATTAGTGCTTTATATATGATTGGGGGATATTTATTATTTAGTTTTCCTCGACATCCTGATTTGAGTAATGGAGCCATTTATTTACCTTTAATTATTTTAGGTATTGAGCAATTATTTGAAAATAAAAAGCCATATTTACTTATTTTTAGTACATTTTTTTGCTTTATTTCTAATTTTTACATTTTTTATATGGTTTCTATTTTTGTTGTTTTGTATACCATTCTTTATTATTTTGAAGTCCATTCAAAATTTGAATGGAAATCCTTTTTTTTACAAGTGGGGAAAGTGGCCTTTTGGTATTTAATTGGTATTTTATTAGCTTCGTTTATGTTATTTCCATTGCTATCTGGATTTTTAAATAGTGCTCGAGATGATACCAAAGGATTTCAATGGTTTTCTTTAACTTATTATTTAAACCTTTTAAGTAAAGTTATTGTTCCTCCGCTGTCTTTAGGGTATTTGTCTTTAGGGTATTATACGCCACTATCCTTTAATCTTGTTATGCTTTTTTGTATTTTGCCATTTTACTTTTTTAAAACCAACAAAACTTATCGAATTTGTTTGACGATTTTATTTATAGGACTTATCATTCCACTATTTGGTTATGTTTTTAATGGATTCAATTATGTGAATAATCGATGGATTTTTCTTTTTGATTTTGTTTTATGTGTAAGTCTAGCTCTTTCTTTAAAACAAGTCAAAGAAATACAACCTTCTTTTAAAGAAAAACGACCGATAAAAGAAAAAATTGTAAAAGTTGTTCAAAAACCTTTGATGATGCCTCTTTTATTTGTTGTGACTTTGGTTTTTGGACAAGTTTCAATGTGGGTTTATCAAAAAGAATTTGATGATGGTACCGTATGGCTTGCTCAAGAATCCATTCAAGAACAATATGTTGCTCAATTACAAAAAGACAACACTTTCTTTCGAACAGATAAAATTCACCAATCTGTTTATACGGATAATTATTCCAATACACCGATTAAAAATCAATATGCAGGAACTTATTTATACAATACGATTACGAATCAAAAAGTGTATGACTTTTTAAAAAGTTTAGGCATGTATAATGCAACACAAACTTTAGGAATTACTGGACTCAATCAAAGAAAAGCGATTCAAACTTTACTTTCTGTTTTATATTATATTCAAGATGATGAAAAGACACAATTATATGGATATCAAAAAACAGAATGCGATGGTGTATACCAAAATGAACATTATTTACCTTTTGGTTTTTTATATTCTGATAAGATGAGTGAAGAAGAATTCTATCAATTGCCGATTCAAGAAAGACAAGCTGCTTTAATGCGTTATTTAATTGTCCCTTCTAAAGAAAATAAGATTGCTTATCAAAATCAAACCCAAGAGATTCAACCATCCATTCAATTAGAAGGAAATATTGTATATGATGAAAGTTTACAACAATTGATTGTCAATGAAGACGAAGCAAAAATCATTTTTACTTTCCCTGCAATAGATAATGCTGAATTATATATGAACTTGCAATTCACAACACAAAAAGCAAAAAAACAAGATATTTTGATTGAATCCAATCAAATGTTTTATCATCAAAGAGTATTTAAAAAAGGAGAGCAAATGTATAATGATTTAAAAGAATTTTCTTATTGTTTAGGATATTATACATCTGATCTTTTACCACAAGTGACAATTACTTTTCCTAAAGAAGGAAAATATAAAATAGAAAATCTTTCTTTTTCAACCTATTCCATGAATGATTTTGAAACAGCTTATCAGCAATTAAAGGATTCAACGATGACGATGACCCAATTTACTAAAAATAAAATTGAGGGAACAATCAATGTTATTCAAGAACAAGCGAGCTTATTTTTTTCTATTCCATATAATCAAGGCTGGAAAGTAAAAATAGATGGGAAAGAGTGCCCTTTATATCAAGCACAAATTGGATTTATGGCTGTTGATATTCCTCAAGGAGAACATCAAGTTGAATTGTATTATCAAACTCCCTATTTAAAGACGGGGACCATCATAAGTGGTGTGGTACTTACTTTTGTTTTAGGATATTTTATTTATGATCAATTCTTATTGAAAAAGTTGCAAAAAAATAAAAAAAAAATTATAATGAAATAAACCGATGAAAAAGCATAGAAACTAAATTGATTTTCAAAGAGAGTTAGTGGTTGGTGCAAACTAATAAAGGTTTAGTGGAAATTGGGGCTTTGGAGGGAATTCCGGGTTCTCCCGTTATCGAGAAAAGAGTGGTTATATAGATTTATATAACAAAAAAGGTGGCACCACAGGTTTACGCTTGTCCTTTTATTGAAGGATGAGCGTTTTTTTATAAGGAGGCAAACAAGATGAAAAAAAGAATGATTAGTGGCATTAAACCCACAGGAGAGTTAACACTTGGCAATTATATTGGAGCGATAAAGCAATTTATTCAGTATCAAGAGGAATACGAATTGTTTGTTTTTTTGGCTGATTTACATGCTTTAACTTTGCCGATTGATGCTAATGAACTTAGAAAAAATAGTGAAGATATTTTAGCCATTTATTTGGCATGTGGATTAGACCCTAATAAAGTTGTTATTTTTAAACAAAGTGATATACATGAACATGCAGAATTAGGATATATTATGGCTTGCAATTCCTATATGGGTGAACTTCAAAGAATGACCCAATACAAAGATAAAACCCAAAAAATGAAAAACGATAGCATTCCTACAGGAATTTTTATTTATCCTACCTTAATGGCTGCAGATATTCTTTTATATCAAGCAGATTTTGTTCCCGTAGGAATTGATCAAAAACAACATGTTGAATTAACACGGGATTTAGTGATTCGTTTTAATCATCATTATCAAAAAGATGTATTTGCTTTACCTGCTCCTGTTTTACCAAAACAAGGAGCAAAAATTACATCTTTATCCAATCCCTTAAAAAAGATGTCCAAATCAGAATCAGATAAAGGAACTATCTATTTATTAGAAGATGTTCAAATTGCACGCAAAAAAATTATGAGTGCCGTGACAGATAGTGAAAATGAAATTCGATATGATATGGAAAATAAGCCAGGAATTTCTAATTTATTAACGATTTTATCGGTTTTAACGCATCAATCTATTGATGATTTACAACAAAAATATCAAAATGTTGGCTATGGTCAATTTAAAAAAGATGTAGCTGATGTGGTCTGCCATGAACTAGAAACTTTGCAACAAAAAGTTCAAGAAATCAAAAATGGGCATATCCTTGAATCCATTTTAAAGCAAGGAGCAAGCAAAGCTTCATCCATTGCCTCTCAAACATTACAACAAGTATATGAAGTTATCGGCATTAAATAATTGTTTTTTTAAAAATTTTAAATTTAGCAAAACAAGCAAGAACCATTAAAGTGATGCCTATTGGGATAAAATAAGTTTCTAAATGACTAAAAACACATTGAAAAAATTCATTAATAGTATAGCCTGGTTCTAAATAAGAAACAAAAAGAATCGAAAACATGATGCCGATGGTTGCTAAAATTAAGCCTAGAAGAAACAATAAAATTCGATAAATCATCCTATCACCATTTAATTATATGAAAAAAGAGGTGAATTCAATGAATAAGTTTATTTTTGCTTTAGATTTAGATGGAACATTAGCTCAAGATAATGCGTTATTATCTGTTCAAACCATCCATCAACTTCAACAATGGGCAAAACAAGGGGTTTGCATTGTGATTACAACGGGAAGAACATGGTTAAATGCAAAAGATATTTATGAAGTTTGCCAGTTATCTACACCCATTATTTTGTATAATGGGGCCTATGTTTATTTGCCTAAAGAAAATAAAGTGTTACAGTCTTTTACTTTAGAAAAAGAATATATTCATTATTTATTATTGAATGAAGAATTTGCTTCCTTATTAGCCTTCGTAGTTTGTGAATATCAAAATCAACATTTTGAAGTCAATCTAACTCAAAATACAACACAATCCTTTATTGAAAAATTAACGATTAATCCAACTTCTTTTGTCCTTCAATTAAAAGATAAAAAAGACCAAGAAAAAGTAAAAAAGATGATTGAAAAAAATCCTCGATATGGTTATCGATATTGGGGAAGAGAATGGGGAGAAGTTTATCTAAAAATGATTTCTAAAAAAGAAGGTATTGATGTAGTTTTAAACTATTTTCATTTAAATTCAGAAAATTTAATCTTTTTTGGCGATGGGCAAAATGATGTAGAAATTCTTCAATATGCTAAAATTGGTGTGGCGATGAAAAATGCAAAAATAGAAATTCAACAATATGCGGATGAAATTACGACAGAAGATAATAATCATGATGGTGTGATTAAGCATATGCAAAAATGGATTGTAAAAAAGGAGATCTGTCAATGAAGCAACAAGAAGAAAGGGTCATTATTACAGCCCAATATCCAGTAAAAAAAAGTATGCCTCTTTTTGAGTTTTTACTATTGAATTGTAAAAAAATGTCTCGAAATAATATCAAGCATCTATTATCTAATAAACAAATTTTAATTGATGGAGCAGTTGTTTCTCAATTTGATTTTTTATTGTCCAAAGGAGATCTTGTTCAAATTAGTAAAAATCCTGTTTCTAAAGTGAAAAGTAAAAAGCAATTAAAAATTCCACCTATTATTTATGAAGATGATGAATTTTTAGTGATTAATAAACCCTCAGGACTCTTATCTATTTCTAACGAAAAAGAAGTACAAAACACAGCTTATCGTATCATGATGGATTATGTATGTTTAAAAAATCCTAAAAATAGAATTTATGTTGTCCACCGCATTGATAAAGATACATCGGGAGTATTAGTTTTTGTAAAAAACGAAAAATTAAGAAATCATTTACAAATTCATTGGAATGATGTCGTAAAAACAAGACAATATATTGCTATTGTCGAGGGAAAAATGGATAAAAAACAAGGGGACATCGTTAGTTTTTTAAAAAAAGCTTCTACGAATTTAATGTATTCTTCAAAGAATCCTCAAGGAGGACAAAAAGCGATAACGCATTATCAAGTTTTAAAAGAAAATAATTTATATTCTATGCTTTCCATTCAAATTGATACGGGAAGAAAAAATCAAATTCGGGTTCATCTTTCAGATTTAGGACATAAAATTATTGGCGATCAAAAATATGGTCCAGTAAGTAATCCAATTCAACGTCTTGGTTTACATGCTTCTTTATTAGAATTTGTTCATCCTTTTAATCATAAAACATATACTTTTAAAGCAAAGGTGCCTACGATTTTTAACACCTTATTTTAAAAGGAGAAGAAATATGAAAATTATTGATATGCATTGTGATACTTTTTCACTTTTATATCAAAATCCTAACGAAGAATTAAAAAAGAATAATTTAGCAATAGATTTAGAAAAATTAAAAAAGGGGGAATATATGGCGCAATGTTTTGCTATGTTTGTCCCCTTTTCGTCTCATCGTTTATATCAAACATGTAAAGAAATGATTCAACTTTTTAAAGAGCAATTGCAAAAAAATGAAAATTGCATTCAACAAGCGTATACTTATCAAGATCTTTTAACCATTGCAAAAAGTAACAAAATTGCAGCCATTTTAACGATTGAAGAAGGTGCAGTCATTGAAAATGATTTAAATAAGTTAGAAGAATTTTATCAATTAGGAGTACGAATGATGACCTTAACTTGGAATTATCCAAATGGTATTGGATCTCCTAATCTAAAATATGCTTTAACACATCCATATGATTTTACAATAATTAATGATCAAGATGGCTTAACCGATTTTGGCATACAAGTTGTTCAAAAAATGAATGAATTAGGGATGATTATTGATGTCTCCCATTTATCAGATAAAGGAGTAGAAGATGTATTAAAGTATAGTACGAAACCCTTTGTTGCAAGTCATTCTAATGCAAGAAGTGTATGTAATCATTGTCGAAATTTAAGTGATGATCTAATTCAAAAAATGGCTGCTAAAAAATGCGTGATTGGCATAAATTATTATCAAGATTTTGTGATTTCAAAAAAAGAATCTTCTACATCATTTATGGATTATTTAATTCAACATATTCGGCATATTGTCTCTATTGGTGGGATAGATGTTATTGGTTTGGGTTCTGATTTTGATGGTATTCCAACAAACCCTGAATGGAAAGATTGTTCCATATTACCTCAATTGGTATTGAAATTACAACAAGAAGGCTTTACACAAGAAGAGATTGAAAAGATATGTTATAAAAATGTATTAAGAATTTTTAAAGAAAATCTAAAATAAATGATAATTCCTCTTTTTTTTTAAACATAAAGTGCTATAATGGATTACGGTTTAAAAAAGGAGGCTTTTTTATGCTTTTTTCTATTCCTCAATTTGCACAATCTACATTTGACATTTATTATGCCATTATGTTTTTGGCTGTGCTCATCATTGCAGGTATGATTCTTGGAAAACTAGCTGAAAAAATTGGAATTCCTGCTGTTACAGGTTATATCATTGCTGGGGTTTTAGCAGGACCTGTTTTTCATTTAGTGGATGATACGACGATTGCTGGATTGAACATTCTTTCTGATATTTCCATTGGTTTTATTGCCTATCAAATAGGAATTGAACTATGGTTGCCAAAATATAAAAAATCAGGGAAACAGATTTTAATCATTACTTTTGTTCAAGCAATTATGACAGTACTTGTCGTCTTTTTAGTTCTAATTATTTTTAAACAACCCCTTTGGATGGCATTAGTTTTGGGGGCGATTGCTTGTGCTACAGCTCCGGCTCCAATTATGATGATTATCAAAAGATATCATGTCAAGGGAGAAGTAGCAGATACTTTGGTTCCTGTTACAGGATTAGATGATGGCATTGGTATTATCGTATTTGGAATTTGTTTATCTATTGCCACGGCCATTTTAAATACGGGAGGAAAAATTAATATTCATACTGCACTTTTAGATCCATTAAAAGAATTAGGATTATCTATTTTATTAGGTGCAGCATTAGGATTTTTAATTGTTTTAACAAATAAGTTTGTGTTTAAAAAATACGAAAAACATGAAAGAAATGATGCTTATTTGTCGGTTGCCATTTGTGTTGTATTCTTAAGTGTTGCAGCGGCTCACTTTTGGGGATTATCCCCAATTTTAACACCAATGGTTGCTGGCGCAGTATTTACGAATTTTGTAAACAAAGATACCTTTAAAGTACAACAAAAGACGGTAGATAAATTTGTTCCACCATTAATGATTGCCTTTTTTACTTTAGCTGGTGCAGATTTACATTTAGATGTACTCATTAAAGCAGGTTTAGTAGGTATTGTATATATTTTGGGTCGGGCAATTGGAAAGTTTTTCGGCGCGTGGCTTGGAGCAAAACTTTCCAAAGCTTCTAAAAATGTTCAAAATTATTTAGGGCTTGCTTTATTACCCCAAGGAGGAGTAGCCATTGGAATGGTTCTTGCTTGCGTTAGTTCTTTTCCAAAAGAAGAAGGAATTTTTATTCAAACTGTCGTTTTAGCTGGAATCTTTATTTTTGAACTCATTGGGCCAGTACTTGTAAAACTTGTCTTTAAAAAGACAAATGAAATTCATGAAGAAAGTGAAAATGTTCCTGTTTTAACAGAAGAAAAACCGACAATAGAAGAAAACAAAAATTAAAGTTTTCTTCTTTTTTTTATTTTGATGTTTTCGTTTTTAAAGCACCCTTTCTTTTTAAAATAAAAAAAATATTTGACAGAGGGATTTTTGCGGTTTAAAATTAATTTTATATAATATGAAGGAGGGAATTGAATGAAAATTAAAAAGTGGATTTTTATATTTGCTAGTTCTATTTTGTTAGTGGCTTGTAACCAAACGCAGGGCAACTCAAATTCGAGTTTATCCGTTTCTAGTGGCGGAACAAGCACACCGTCTTCTTCTAGTTCAAGCTCTAGTTCTAGTTCTTCTTCTATTGGAGGAAGTAGTGAAAGTAGCGGAGGAAGCGATAGCAGTAGTAGTGGACAAGTCGTTGATCCAAGTAAAACAATTGATGAAGTGATTGCTGAAGCTGTCGGCAAAAAAGATCTTCTTCTTAAAGGAACAATTCAATATCAAGAACAATCTTATGTGACGAATGAATATACGATTGAATATGAATATGGAGCAGATGATTTCTTTTATTTTACAGAACCTGATTGGTCTGGTCAAACACAACAATTTTATTTAGTCTATGATCATAATAATCAAGTTGTTCCAATCCAAGTAAGTTCTGATCAAACAATTAGCAAACCTTTTGAAACGTTCGAACAATTTGGCTATCGATTTGACAATGTCATGGGTTATGATGCAGTTTATTTTGGTGTAGAAGATTTACTTTCTGGTCTATATGATGTTGGTGCAGAAAATATTAATCAAGATTTTAGTGAAAGTTATTCAGAGGGGAAATATCATTATTCTTTTGGTTATATTGCTTCACCAACTAGTTATGATTATTACGAGATTGATGTTGAATTTACAATTGGTACTCAAAATGAATTTAATTGGGCAAATGTAACTTCAGAAACTTATGCGAATACGAGTTTCATTTATGATGATGAATATGGTGTTGTTCAATTATTACCTGGTGCGACACCTAGCAGCACTTACATTTATGAAATTTCGCAACAAACAGGAACAAGAACAAAAGAAAATCCTTATTCTTACGACAGTTTAATGGCTTCTAGTTTTGATTTATTATATAATGAAGAAGCCATAACGGACAATCAAGTGATTGAAATGGAAGTTGGTCATGAAAATGCAATTAGCATGACCATTGGTAATGTTTTACCAGCCACAGCTAGTTTTGCATTTGATTCGATTACTTCTTTAGTTGATAATGGAAGTAATCCAAATGTCAGTGTATTCTTTAATTCTTATTCTAATTCTTTAGAAATTAATGCAATGGTTGCGGGAACTTATGCGATTACGATTCAAAGTACAAATGTTACGAAAAACTTTACAATTCAAGTAAAAGAAGCGCAACCAAGATCATTATCAGTGACTTATTATCAACAATCCATTGAAGGATATTCTGCTGATGTTTTAGCAAATCAATTGACAAGTTATGTTAATTCACCGCTTTATTTCCAAGCTAGTGTTTTACCAATGGAAGCTTCTCAAGAAGTTCAAATCAACATTTCTGGTGCGGATAATGCTTATTCTATTCAAGATACAACGATTCAAAATAGTATTGGTGCATCTATAAATGTAAAAGAAGTTCTCTTTACTAATACTGGAACATATACGATTACATTTACTTCAACGGTTAGTGCACAAGTCTCTCAATCTACAACGATTCAAGTGGTTGAACGTCCAGCAATGAGCGAAATCTTAACGGGAGAATATGGACATAAATCAACAGGAACGAATTTTGATTACTATATTACTTTTGTTCCAACAGGAGATGGAATGTCTGGATCAGCCACTTTAGAAGATCGTTCTTTGGATGCCGTTGAAAATGTCACTTATGTAGTAACAGCTAGGCAAGATGGTTGTTATGATGTTGTCTTTACGCATGTTGATGGATCAAATTTAAATTTTGAAGTTGTTTTAGGTCCAAATTATGATATGGTTTTATACATTAAAGTTAGTGATTATGTATCTAACAGTTATACTTTAGATAAAGTCACTCCTGCTTTAGTTATTTCTACAACATGGGAAGGAACACTTTCTGATGGAACAATGATTAGTTTTGGATTTACTAAAAACGGAGTGGTCAATGTTACAGCGATGAATTTTAATGTTGATTATTATGAAAACTTTGAATGTTTCTATTCAGTTACTGAAACGGATAATGGATATGCAATTACTTTCACAAAGAGTAGTTACACACCAGAAACGAATACAATCATTTCCTTTGATGAACAAGCCCTAGTGACAACAGATTATAGTAATATTACGGTTACCGTTTATTGTACAGGTAGTGCTGAATCTGTCACATTAACTGCTGTTTTATGGTAAGGCATCATTGGATAGGGCTATTTGTTTGTTTAACTTTAGTCTCTTGTCATCAAGAAAAATCTAATCAAATTCAAAAAGAAGCGGGAATTACCAATACCAATTTAATTTTGCAAAATACAGATGATTACAAACAAAATTATAATTTAAGTAGTTTAAGTACACAAAAAATTTTGGTAATTCCTTGCCAATTTAAAGATGAACCTAGTTTTACTTCAGAAATGCTAGAAAAGATTGAAAGAGCTTTTTTTGAAGAAAATTTATCATCCAATGAGAATTGTTACTATTCTTTAAAAGAATATTATGCAAAGACAAGTTTAAATCAATTAGAAATTACTGGAGAAGTAACAGAAGTAGTTCAAATTCCTTATACCGTTGAAGAAATTGAACAGACACTCAATTACTTGCCTGGTATCCCTGCACAATTCTTTATGAATGAAGCTAGTGATACTCTTTTGCAAGAATATGACGCTAATCAAGATGGCTTTGTTGATAGCGTTTGCTTTATTTATTCAACGCCAATGAGTGATACGAGCAACTTTTGGGCATGGGTGTCCACCTTTGATACCCAACCCAATGTCAATCGTCCAGAATTGAAAAGACATATGTGGTGTGGATATGATAGTTTTGAAAAAGAAACTTATGTGATTGATACGCATACAATTATTCATGAAACCGGCCATTTATTAGGATTAAGGGATTATTATCCTAGTGATAATTTAAATGTTGCGCTAGGAGGACACTCCATGATGGACTATAATATTTCTGATCACGATCCTTATTCTAAAATGCTTCTTTCGTGGTGTAATCCCATTTATTATGATTTTTTAAAAAATCCGACCATTACAGTACAATTAAAACCTTTTCAAGGAACAAATGAAGTTCTTTTGTTAAATGTTTCTTGGAATCATTCTGTCATGGACGAATATTTATTGGTAGAATATTATACTCCTGATGAGTTAAACGAATTAGATGCTAAAACGAAATATGAAAATCGCCCAATTGGCTTTTCTAAACCGGGAATCAAAATTTATCATGTCGATAGTCGTGTTGCCCATTGTACATTTAATGCTTTAACCAACCAAGTTGATTTTATTTCATATGTCGATGAAATTCCACAAGAAAAGGGTTCTGAGTTAGACTATTATGTCATAGGAGCCAGCAATAATCTTGCCGATTCTTATACTGATGCTTCCAGACAAGGAAGATATAAACAAATTCAACTGATTGAAAATAAAGAATATAATTTTTTGCAATCGGGGCAAACAGCTGATGATGATTCTTTATTTTATGAGGGAGATGTTTTTAATTCGAACCAATCGGCATTTTTAACAAATGGATTATTTAATAATCAAGAAAAAATTGGCTTTCAAATTACTATAGAGCAATTAGCTAAAGATTATGCAACACTAACAATTTCTTATGATGGAGGAGAATAATATGCATTTTAAAAAAATATCATTGACATTACTATCTATTTTTATTCTTAGTTTAGCATCAAGTTGTAATCAAAGTAAAAACACGGCTTCTTCAACTATTAGTTCTTCACCAACTCCTATTGAATATCCTTCTTTGAAGGAAGCTATTGAAAATACGCAAGAATATGCGATTACAATGGTTGGAAGAGAAGAAGATCCAGAATGGTTTTTTGAAATTATGTTGGATGATTTTTATTATTATGATCCAGCTGGAGAAGGATATATTTTTCTTGAAGAAGATCCTAATTATTTTCATGCAGTAACAAAAACAACCCACTTAAATCAAGAGGGAAATGCTTATTATGAATTAAATGTTCATGGAAGAAGAGGACCTTTATCTTTGATTCAAAATTATTATTCTTATCGATTAATTGATATTATTGATCGCTATGTAGATGATTTTACTCAAGTGGATGAAAATTTGTGGTCTTGTTCTGTTGCTCAACTTGGAAGTGAACTTCGAAACTATTTCCAAGCAGATAGTTTAAAATACTCGAATTATTTTGAAATTGAAATTGGAGAAGATGGAAAAATTTCGAAATTTACTCCTTATGAAGTTTCTACACAAAGTGAATATAAAATGATGGAAATAGTTTTTAAAACTTTAAATTTAGAAGATTATCCGGCTTATCAAAGATGGCATGAAAACGGAAGAACCATTGATTTAAAAATTTATGATTTAAAAATGGGTTATTTTGTTGGAAATCAATATTATGCTGCCTATAATCAAGAAAAAGTGCAAATTCAAGGAAGTGTTATCGCTATTGATGAAAATCAAAATGTTTATATTGCCAATGCTGATACATTATATGGTAGTGTAGGATTAAAAGTACAATTATCTAGTACGACGCAATTGCCTTCCTTAAATGACATTATTATTGTTGAAGGAACGGTTACATTAGATGGATATTCGACATATTTATCTAATGCAACTTATACGAATACGGGAAATAAAGTAGCCTATGCACCGACTTACGATGAAGAAACGATTGTAGATTCATCAGGGGGTGGTGTTTATGCAGCAAACTTCTTTTCTCAAGTCCCCTATTTTAGTGATTCTTTATATTCGACATTTGCTTATATTGAATCTTTACCTGATGAAAACATTGTTGGTGAAGATACAGAAATTACCTTGATTTGTCCTGCATTTGTTGATGAAAGTCGTAATCCTTTACGAATGAAATTAGTGTTACCTAAAGGATTAAATGAACAAACAAGAAACGCATTTTTACAAACGTTAAAAGAATTAGGAATTTATCAAGACACGACACAACCAGGAGTTGAAATATCTTTACAAAATGTATTAACCCAATTTGATATGGATTATGAATACCACGTTATTTTAAAAGCCACAGAAAATACAATCATTACTAAAAAATTTAATTTTGTAGAAAAAGTAGAAGCCGTAATCGGTTATTCTAATTTTCCAATGCCTGAAACGAATACCTATACAAGTTATCGTTTTGGTGGATCAACAGGAATGTATTTAGAACAAAGTTATGGTTTAGAAGAACAAAATACAGTTGGCGTTTATCTTAATATTACCAATATTTCTAGTGAATTAGTTGATCAATTTGTTCAAGATTTAGTAGAACAAAACTTTGTAAAATATGATGAAATTAAAGATGTATCTAGTGCACGGCATCAAATTTATGTCAAAGATGATTATGTAGTTGATTTTATCGTGCAATCGGCAATGTTTGACTATGTCAATAAAGCCATTTTATTATGGGTTTACAAAGGAGATGTTTTACAAAACAAAACCATTCATGAAATTGTACAAGAAGAAGTCGGTGATTTCTTTGTTGCAGATGATTTTATAAAACTTGCTAATTCTTTTGATGCGGATTATACGCATTTTGAATTGCTAAATTATGCGGGTCATGATTTTACAAAAGAAGATCCATTGCATTGTTTTACTATTGATTTAAATTATGAAGGGTTACTTGATTTAACCCGAGCTTATCAAAATAAGGGCTACTCTTATTATCGTAATAGTGATAATAGTTTATATACTTATACGACACGCGGAAGCAATCATTATGTACTTTACAAAGATATTGCAAATAGTACAGAAAAAGTGTTTGTCGATATTGCAATGTATCCAACAACCGATTATACTTTTGTTGGTCATAATTTATTTACATATCGTGTTGAAGTGCTCATTTATAAAGGAGCAGCCCCACTTTCTGTCATTTATGAAAGCAATCTAGATGGTTTTATGGAAGAAGTTTGTTCCACTTTTGAAGAAGCTGCTTTTAGTGTTACTCTTCCAGAAGATGCCAAAATTGAATATTTAAAATCAAGTCATTCTTATGATTTTGTCAATTATGGATATTATACCGATGCCCAATTATTTATTTATTCCAGTGATGTTAATGCTGTTTATCAAGCACTTGTTGATGGGCTTGAAGCAGCGGGATACTCTTTTGCATATTCTGGTGTAAAAAGTGATACATATCAAAAAGTGATTGACCCTAATACTTTTTCTAATGCAAGTATCGTCTTGATGAAAGATGAACAACGTGGTTTTGTTCGAGTCATTAATGGAATCGGAGGAACAGATTTTTAATCTTAAAATCCAATATACCAAAAACCAGTTTTAAAACTGGTTTTTTTGTGCATAAAATCATTTAAAAGAACAAAAAATAACAAAAAGGAGTGGTAATTTTGGCTTATAGTTATAAAGGAAGTATTAGTTTTGGTTTTGTATATATTCCCATTACTTTACATGCCTCCACTCAAGAACATGGCATTTCATTTCATCTTTTAGATAAAAAAACAAAATCTAGAGTTAAATACAAAAAAACTTGCGTCGATTGTAAAGATAAGGAAATTAAAAATGAAGACATTATCAAAGGGTATGAATATGAAAAAGGGAAATATGTTTTATTTGATGATGATGATTTTGAAAAAATTAAATCAATCAAAGAAAAAAGCATTGTTATCGAACAGTTTGTCAATTTAGATGAAATTGATCCGATCTATTATCAAAAAGCGTATTATGTTGTCCCAACAGGGGCTGAAAAAGCTTATTATTTATTGTTGCAAGCCATGGAACAAGAAAATAAAGCAGGTTTAGCGAAATCAATCATTGGAACGAAAGAAAATTTAATTATCATTCGAGCAAAAAATCATCAAATGATACTAAATACTTTATTTTTTGAAGATGAAATTAAATCGAATCCTAATCAAGAAATTACGGAAAAGGTAACTCAAGCAGAATTAAAATTAGCAAAGACTTTGATTCAGGAAATGACAGCTCCTTTTAAACCAAAACAATACAAAGATGAATATCATCAAAAAATAAAAAAAGCGATTGAAGCAAAGATTGCTGGAAAGAAAATTGTTGCTGTAAAAGAAAAAGCCCAAGTTCCTATTGTAGACTTAATGGAAGCATTAAAAAATAGTTTAAAACAAACAAAAAAGCCTAAGACAAAAAAAGATTCTACTAGTGAAACAATTATTCCACCTAAAAGTAAAAAAAGACCTTCAGCAAATGCATAAAAAAAGAGTTTGAACCATTCAAACTCTTTTTAGTTTTTTAACTTTGCACTGTATCTTTTTGAATTTCTTTGATTTGTGGCATTGATATTTCTTGTTGCATCATTGGTAATAATACCATAAACGGAAGATAAACTAAGACTACTAATGCAGGAAGCCCACCAATACTCATCGCATAAAGTAAAGAAGTGATTAATGGGAAAAATAAACTAATAAAACAGAACAAAGAAATATAAAAGACGATGCGATAACTTAAAATAGACTTTGTGTACCATTTAAAAATCAAATAAATGAGTCCAAAGAAAGTAGGAATGACAAACATAAAAGAAGCCCCAGATAAGAAAATAGAAGAAAATACATTTAAAACACTTTGAATTAAAACAGCACTTACTAAGAAAGTTTCTTTTTCATCATCTTTAACAAATTTTTTAAAGAATAAATAACAACCAATAAGCATAGCAATCATTGTTAAAGCCAAAATTAAATTGCTTTGACGACTTCTTACATTGGTAATACTCCAAGGATATCCTCCAAGACGAGCTACAAGTAATGAAATCACTAAACCAAATAATAAAGCAAGAATAAGGCCTCCACCAATAAGTAGTGCATGTTTTCCCATTTTCTTTAAAGAAATTTGTTGCTTTAATTTTTTAAAGACAATTATCGTTATGAAAACAATAAGACAAAGAATGGCCAAAACAATGGCAAAAATAGAACTATAAGAGACAAAAATGCCAGGAACAAAATTGAAAAAGACATCATCATAACTACTTTCAAAATAATCCATTTGACCATACTTTTCATTAAAAGCATATTCTTGAATAATTGGCAAAATTTGATTGCCATAATGTTGTAAGGTTGACGTATTGACATTCATATAAGAATCAGAAGGCACATGGTAATCATTAATATCATTTAAAGTGGAAAAATTTAACCCTGTCTTTCCAACATCTAAAAAACTAGTAAAATCGGTGTAATTGGTCATTACAGAATAAACAGCAGGAGCAATAGAATAAGTGAGTGGTTCTTTCGCTTTTTTATACAACTCCATGACTTTATGGTTGTTTTTAGAAGTTTCAAACATATAAACGCCACCATTCATCCCTCGAGATTCGACATTGATGACGAAGTTCACTTTATTCATTAATTCTTCATTACGAGCCTCTAAAAAAGAACCCATCATGTTGGTTTCTTCCGCATCGGCAAATAAGAAATAAATGCTATTTTGTAATTGATCTTTTCTTTCTACAAAATAACGCATAAATTCTAATAAAGAAACAACACCATATCCATCATCACCGGCACCATTGGATTTTGCAAGTTCTCCATAGCGAACAATATTCCCTCTAGAATCATAATGTGCAACTAACAAAATACCAATTTCTGATTGGCCAGGGATTTTAGCTAAAATATTTCGAATATCGTAGGTAGCATCCAAATTATTTTCTTCTAATAAATTCGTTTGGACATAAGTAATGCCTTCAGAAGGATTAGTATTACTTGCTGTCAAGTAATTTCTTTCTTCCACATTTTCTTGACCAACCAAAGATTTTGTTGTTTCTAGTAAATATTGACGTACCTTTTCGTGTTCTTCATAATCGGTCACAGAATGGGGTTTATCTGCAATAATTTGTAAATGTTCTAATGCAGTTTTAGCATTATAGCCATTATCATCAAAAGACATGGTTGAAGGAGCAATCGTGATTAATCCTAAAACAATTGCTATAACACTAATACATGTAATTAAAAGTTTTTTAAGTTTCATATTATCTTCTCCTAACTTTTAATATTATACAAAAAAAATAAAAAATAGCAATTTTAAAATGATTGTAAGGATTGTTCGAGTTATCTGAATTTTGAAATTGTTAATTTATTAGCAGTCTTTTTTTATAAAATGAAAAAAGAACAGTTGGAACTGTTCTCTTTTCGTTGCATGTTCTTCATGGCATTTATACTATATGCTAATTATTTACAAAGTAAATAAGCATATTGATTTGTTGTTGATTAAAAAAACTGCAAACAAATCTTAATTGAATTTTGTAAGCAGTTAAAAGTTTTTTATAATGATTTTTTATTAAACTTTTTTATTGAGCATCTTTGCATAGCGATCATACAAGTCTTTAAAACGTTGATAATGAACAACTTCTCTTTGTCTTAAAAACAAAAGAGGTTGTATGACATCAGGATCTGTTGTCAAATTAATTAAATGTTCATAGGTTGCTCTTGCTTTTTGTTCTGCTGCCATGTCATCTGCAATATCGGCTAATGGATCTCCTGTTGCTCCAATTCCACCTGTGGAGAAAGGAACACCAAAGACATCACTTGGAAATAATGCTTCACCATGTTGTGCATAATTTTTTCCTAATCCTTCTTTTTCTAATTCTTCCAGTGTTGCTCCTTGCATTAGTTGATAAATCATGGTTGATATCATTTCTACATGACCAAATTCTTCTGTCGCAATATCTGTTAAAGTAGCTTTCCCTAAATCATCAGGCATTGTATATCTTTGATTTAAATAACGCAATGCCGCACCCAATTCACCATAAGGGCCACCATATTGCGTAATTAAATATTTAGCCATTTTTAAATCTTTCTTTTTGATATGAATAGGGTATTGTAAGTATTTATTGTATTTCCACATTTTTATTTTCCCTCCCAAGGCCATGGGGATTGTACCCATTGAAATGGCGTTTCATTTAAGTTTTCATCATTCATTCCTAATGCCCCAAATTGTTTTTGGTAACGATTCATGGCATTGTTATATTGTTTTAAATAGAAATTGCGTAAATCTAATGCAGCTTTAGCATTTGGATGTGTATCTAAATAAAGCCCTAAATCATGGGCTGCAAATCCACTTTTTTGAATAAAAAGTAATAAAGCCTCACGTTCGGTATTTATTTTTGGTTCAACGGGAACATAATTTTTATAAGGATCATAAATGGATTTTTCAATATTCCCTTTAATAAATCCCTCATTTGCATCATAAAACATTTCTTGACTTGAGGAATCGACAACATTGTTTTGATAGTTCATATTTTTTTATTTTCACTCCTTCATAGGTATCGTATTCTTTTTTCCTTTTTTGCTTTAGGCCATCTCCTATTTTTCGACAAAAAAATAATTCGTGAAAAAAAGAACAAACAATAAGCAAGTTCTTACTAAAAAAAATAAAATAAAAGATAAAAAAACAGCCATTTTTAAAGTTTTTTAAAACAAAAAAAATGAAAATAAAATTTAATAAAAAAACAAGATAAAAAAAATCTAAAAATGCATATTGAAAAAATAAATTTGCTTTTTTATAATTGGGGTACTTGATAAACAGAATGACTGACATCGAATCAAGAGAGAGTTATTTTTTTATACACTAAAATTGTAGAGGGGGAGAAAAAAATGGTGCAAAAAATACAAAAACGTGATGGTAGAAAAGTAATCTTTAACCCAGAAAAAATCTATAACGCAATTTTTAAAGCTGCTGAAGCTTGCCAAGTTCATGACAAAGAACTCATTCAAAAAGTATATGATGGCGCTTTAAAAGAAATCAACAAAGAATATAAAAAGAAAATTCCTACTGTTGAAGAAGTTCAAGACATCATTGAAAAAACATTAATTAATCAAGGCTGTTCTGAAATTGCTAAAGCGTATATTTTATATCGTGCAGAAAGAACACGTATTCGTGAAACAAATTCTCGATTAATGCAAACTTTAAAAGAAATCACTTTTAAATCTTCTAAAGATAACGATGCAAAAAGAGAAAACGCCAATATCAATGGGGATACCGCAATGGGTACCATGTTAAAATATGGTAGTGAATCGGCTAAAAGTTTTTATTTGAATTATTTAGTAGAGCCTCGTTTTTCTAAAGCTCATCAAGATGGAGAAATTCATATTCATGATTTGGACTTTTACTCTTTAACGATGACTTGTTGTCAAATTGATTTGATTAAGTTATTTAAAGGTGGATTTTCTACAGGGAATGGCTTTTTAAGAGAACCAAATGATATTCGCAGTTATAGTGCTTTAGCTTGTATTGCTATTCAAGCCAATCAAAACGACCAACATGGTGGACAAAGTATTCCTAACTTTGATTATTCAATGGCTCTTGGTGTCCGTAAAACCTATCGTAAATTATATATGGCAAATTTAGCAAAATTGCTTGAATTTGTAAAAGGTGAAGACTGCACTGAAAAAGTAAAAGAACTCATTGAAACCATTGAAAAGAAACATCAATTCAAGATTGCTATGGTTCGGCCTGATATCGATCAAATGGTTGCTGAAGAAGTAAAAGATATTTTTGCATTAGATGATGCAACAACACAAAAGATTATAAAAGAAACTGTAAATGCTAGTTATAAAGAAACTAGACGTGCAACCTATCAAGCAATGGAAGCATTATTATGTAATTTAAATACGATGCATTCACGCGCTGGCGCTCAAGTTCCATTTAGTTCTATTAACTATGGAACAGATACCAGTGAAGAAGGAAGAATGGTTATGGATTGCTTGTTAGATGCAACAGAAGCTGGTCTTGGTGATGGAGAAACACCAATCTTCCCAATTCAAATTTTTAAAGTAAAAGAAGGAATTAGTTACAATCCTGGAGATAAAAACTATGATTTATTTAAAAAATCTTTAGTTGTTTCTGGAAAAAGATTATTCCCTAATTATTCTTTTATTGATGCTCCTTTTAATCTTCAATATTATAAAGAAGGAGATTACAATACAGAAATTGCTTACATGGGCTGCCGGACAAGAGTCATTGCCAATGTTTATGACCCAACAAAAGAAATTGTAACTGGCAGAGGCAATTTAAGTTTTACTTCGATTAATTTACCTCGAGCAGCGATTAAAACAAGAAAATATAATGCCTTTATTAAAGAAGTTGATCGTTTAATAGATTTAGTTATTGATCAATTATTAGAAAGATTTTACATTCAATCAAAAAAGAAAGTTTATAATTTTCCTTTCTTAATGGGTCAAGGCGTATGGCTTGATAGTGAAAAATTAAAATATGATGATGAAGTTGGCGAAATCATCAAACATGGTACATTATCAATCGGGTTTATTGGTTTAGCAGAAGCTTTAAAAGTTTTAACTGGACATCATCATGGCGAAAGTAAAGAAGCCCAAGAAATGGGATTAAAAATTATTGGTCATATGCGTAAAAGATGTGACGAAGCTGCTCAAAAATATAAATTAAACTTCTCCTTACTTGCTACTCCAGCAGAAGGTTTATCTGGAAGATTTGTTAAAATTGATAAAGAAAAATATGGCATTATTGAAGGCGTTACAGATAAAGAATTTTATACCAATTCTTTCCATGTTCCTGTATATTATCCTATCAGTGCTTTTGAAAAAATTAATATCGAAGCACCATATCATGCTTTAACCAATGCGGGTCATATTTCTTATGTCGAAGTCGATGGCGATATTGCTAAAAATCCAAAAGCTTTTGAAAAAATCATTCGTCATATGAAAGAAAAAGGAATTGGATATGGAAGTGTAAACCATCCAGTTGATCGTGACCCAGTTTGTGGATTCAATGGTATTATTAATAACGAATGTCCAAAATGTCATCGTCAAGAAGGCGATGTGAAATTTGAACGAATTCGTAGAATTACAGGCTATCTTGTAGGCACTTTAGATCGTTTTAACAATGCAAAACGTCAAGAAGTAGAGTACCGTGTAAAACACACAGGACTTGAAAATGAAAATTAGAATTAACAATTATATTAATGAATCGTATGTCGATGGACCCGGCATACGATTCAGTGTCTTTACACAAGGATGTCCTCATCATTGCAAAGGATGCCATAATCCACAAACACATGATTTTTCTTTAGGAAAAGAAATTGAAACGGATATTTTAGTACAAAAAATGTTAAAAAACCCTCTATTAGAAGGAATTACTTTATCAGGTGGTGAACCTTTTTGTCAAGTAGAAGCATGTCTTGATTTATTAAAAAAATTGCATGCAGCAAATCCTTCTTATGATGTGATAGTGTATACGGGATATCTTATGGAAGATTTGTTAAAAAAGAGTCAAAAGGATTCTACACTTTATGAATTTTTAACTTATATTGATTATGTTATTGATGGACCGTTTGTTTTAGAATTAAGGGATTTAGATTTAGATTTTAGAGGTAGCAAGAATCAACGAATTATAGATGCTAAACAATCAGTTAAACAAAACAAAGTAATTGAAACACATTTTGAAATGTAATTAAAGATGGTTAAATTCAATATAAAGTTTTGTTATATAAAGGTGAACGCATAAAAATGTGATTCACTTTTTTTATTTATAAAAAAAGTCATTTTTCTACAATATTTGCAATTTAAAAAACAAATGTTTATAATAAAATTGTTAAACAATTTTAATCAAAGGGGAATAATCAAATGAACAAAGAAGAAATGAAAAGGCGATTAGAAGAAAATGTAGAGCCTAAGTA